>MDSZ01029260.1_pt1 | contig 202453 bp, 170 predicted proteins | sample 811201 | NCBI WGS metagenome assembly MDSZ01 (sample SAMN05326647, study PRJNA326480) | marine metagenome | isolation source: seawater | place: Indian Ocean: North | collected 2010
CATCCGCTCTGACGCCGACCAGGCTGGCTATAAGTGGGGCATTCGCTCCGACGCCGACCAGGCTGGCTATAAGTGGGGCATTCGCTCCGACGCCGACCAGGCTGGCTATAAGTGGGGCATTCGCTAAACTCCCACTAGCCCGCAGCAAGCTAGGCAAGTTCCTAAGGGCCAGCGTCTACGACGCTGGCCTTCTTCTATTACGACCCTTCTAAGCTATCTGCTAGACTCGCCTAAATAGCTTGCGTGTCTGTGCGATGCTTCGAAGATCAACTTCCATCAGGGCAACACTGCTCTTAACCGCACTACTTTCTCCGCTTTTCGCTCAATCGGCAGAAGAGCCTCCAACGCAGTACCAATTTCAACTCGCGGATATTTCAGACGATCTTACACAGAGCTCTGTACAAGACATCCTTCAATCCAAGTCAGGTGAATTGTGGATTGCAACACAGGAAGGCTTAAACCGTTACAACGGCCACACCCTTGTCACGCATCGCAACTCGCCGTCTGAGCAGGGAACTATATCCTCAGACGCCATCACGAGCATAACCGAGTCATCAGATGGCAGCGTTTGGATCGCGACAATAAATGGCGGCCTGAATCGCTTTGATCCAACTTCGCGAAAGTTTGAGAGCTTCTTTGCATCATCTGCGGCCAATAGCCCAGTATCGAATGATATCTATTCAGTCTACGCGGACTCGCGAGGAGGTATATGGATTGGATATGAGGGTGCAATAAGCCATCTTGACCCCAAAACAATGTCGTACCGACACCTTGTTTATGAGCAGGATTTGGGAAGGTCACTTGGACTTGTTACCAGCTTTGCCGAAAATGAGGCAGGTGACATCTGGGTCTCGACCACCGAAGCTGGGCTATTACAAATCGATAGGCGACTGGAGATCAAACGCCGGCACATCATAGAAAGCACGAACACGTCACCCTCCAGGCTAATTCAACCCTCGCAGCTAGCATTCAATGGGGAAGAATTATGGGTCGGAACGCTCAATAATGGCTTGTTCATGTTGGAGACCGGCAGCGGGAAGTTCACCCAATACACCAGTTCGACCGGACCAGCGCGGCTGCCATCAGATACGATCTACGACATCTACTTCGATGACCAGTCGAACCTCTGGGTCGGCACCAACTCCGGACTAGCTATACTCGACAGAACGCGAACCACTATTCAACTGTATAGTAATGAAGACAGCGCCTTGCCAGCTGCTCGAATTACTTCGATAGCCCAAACGAGAGACGGTACATACTGGATTGGCACGTTCTTCGGTCTCTCCAAGGCTAGAAGATCGTACTTTACTAAGTACACAGAAGAGAACTCTGGACTCTCAAATGCCTCTGTAAACGCTTTTGCCATGACAATCGACGGCAGTATCTGGGTTGGCACTGATGACGGACTGAATCAACTTACCCCCGAGAGTGATGAATTCAAGTGGTACAACACATATACGAATCCTGCACTCTCGGACGATGCTGTAATGTCTCTACTAGGTGAGGGCAACACTCTCTGGGTTGGCACTTACTCTGGAGGCCTAAATAAGTACGAACTGAAGACAAATAAAATCACCACGATCCGCGCCTCAAATGACGCGGAAAGAGTGCTGGCTGCAGACGGTATAACTTCGCTCCTCAGAACCTCCACCGGCCACCTAATCGTAGGGACCTACCAAGGAGGACTTTCGGTCTTTGAACCGGGAGAGAAACATGCAACAGTCTATCTACATAATCCAACTGACAGTCAGTCTCTAAGCAACAACAATGTTCTTGCACTCCTAGAAGACTCATGGGGCAGGGTTTGGGTCGGCACCGAGAACGGACTCAACCTTTTCAGTCTTAAATCTCGGCAGTTTAAGAGGTATTACGCAGAGAAAGGCAATACAAACAGCTTGTCCAGCAACATGGTGTGGAGTCTGCACGAAGACAGCAGCGGCAATCTCTGGCTGGGCACCAACGGAGGTGGGTTAAACCTGTGGCGAAGGAACGAAATCGAGTCAAGTAACCCTCAGTTTGAGCACTTTTCCGAGAACATATCTCTCCCGAGCAGCTCTATCTTCGGCATTGAAGAGGATGAGAGCGGCAACCTCTGGTTGAGTCACAACAAGGGTGTGACGCGCTTCAACCCATCAGCGCTTGAAGTGCGTCATTTCCGAGAGGTAGATGGCCTACAAGATTCAGAATTCAACATGGGCGCGTCATTCAGCGACGGGCAAGGGGCCATCTTCTTCGGCGGACCAAGAGGCTACAACAAGATACTCCCTGCTGCAGTCCCCGAGAAGGCCCCAATACCGCAGGTCTCCATCGCCGACATACGGGTAATGAACCAACCGGCAGCGCTCGATAAACCATATAACGAAGTAACACACTTGCGCCTTGACTACACCGACAGAATGTTCACTGTAGATTTCTTTGCAGCGGACTTCTCCTCACCAGACAGTATTCGATACGCCTACAAGCTTGACGGAATATCGCCAGATTGGGTGATCTCACGTGATGCACGAAAAGCCTCGTTCACGACACTGCCTGCTGGGGAGTATCGCCTCAAACTGGCTGCAGCCAACGCTGCAGGCACATGGAACTGGGACGCCAAGCAGATTGATATCACCGTTGCGCCTCCTCCATGGCTGAGTAGAACCGCATACGTATTCTACGCAGTACTTGTGACGGCCATCGCACTCGCTGTCATCGCCTCAGTCACGTCCCGCGCAAGACGAGCTGAGGCTCGGCGACTCGAACTTGAGGCCAAAGTTAGAGAACGTACACATGAGTTGGAGGAAGCCACGGAGATTGCCGAGCAGGCGAACAAAGCAAAATCACAGTTCCTGGCCACAATGACTCATGAAATCCGGACACCGATGCATGGAATCATCGGAATGTCCGAGCTGCTTCTCAACTCTAAACTTACTCCTTCCCAACGCCGATTCGCTGAAACAGCAAAACAGAGTGGAGAGTCCCTACTTCAACTCATAAACGACATTCTCGACCACTCCAAACTGGAGGCTGAGAAAACTGAGATAGAGAACACTAGTTTCGATCTTGTGACCTTGGTTGATGATGTATGTCGACTGCAATCCGAAGTCGCCTACAGAAAGGGAATCCAGGTCTATAACATATGCGATGAATCCGGCCCTCGGTGTTTCATAGGCGACCCCACCCGAATTCGGCAAATCGTTACCAATCTTGTCGGTAATGCAATCAAGTTTACAGAGCAGGGATCTGTAAGAGTAAAGCAGAAAGTCAAGGGTCCTGCTACCGGACACACTCGATTCGAAGTCACGATAGCAGTTGAAGACGACGGTATTGGCATGGACGAAGAGACGCAGGAGAAAATCTTCGAATCGTATACTCAGGCCGACGCTAGCACGACAAGACGTTTCGGTGGATCGGGTTTAGGATTAACTATTTCAAGAAAGTATGCCGAGCTGATGGGCGGTGAGATACACGTCAACTCACGTATCAATATCGGCTCGACAATATCTCTCGTTGTTCCGCTAGAGGCAGAGACCATAGAGGGATTGCAGCGCTCGCAGATAGATCCATCCCTCCGCTGCACAATAGTCTCAGAGGACACCCTTACAGGCAGAATGCTAGAGTCGCACCTCCGCTCTCTCTCTGTGTCCAGAGTAGCGCACGCCACCAGTCTTTTAGAGGCTGAGAAAGAGGAAATGGAACCTGGGGCTTCGCTTGGACATATTGTTTTTGCTCCGATGAAGCATGGACAGAAAAGCAACAAACTTAGAAATCCCCCGAAAGGTAGTACTACTAACACGGTGGTGTTCTACAGCTACTCTGCCAGCGAGGTCGCATTAGCATTGGATGAGGGGATGCACGCTCTTCACCTCCCAGTCGTCAGCGCTGAAATGGAAATGGTTCTTGTCCACCGGGGAGCCAACGGCCTCTATGAACCCGAAAGGCACTTCGACTCGAGCTTGCTGAGCGACGCAGATAGCCCAATAAAGGCTCATGTACTCGTTGCGGAAGATATGCCAGTCAATCAAATGATTATCGGTGAGTTTCTTCATGCGGCTTCATGCTCTTTTGACATAGCAAACAACGGCAAGCAGGCCGTGGAACTATTCTCGACGAGAAAGTACGACCTGGTTTTTATGGACTGCCAGATGCCGATCATGGATGGTTACGCGGCAACCAAGGAAATCCGACGAACACAGGCTGGGCGCGGGCACACGCCAGTGGTTGCACTAACTGCGGGTGGAAGCAAAGAGGACTTAGCGGAATGCAGGGAGGCGGGAATGGACAAAGTCCTGCAGAAACCTTTCAAGCAGGCCGACATTACCGGAGTGCTTGACGAGTACACCCAGGTTAGCCGTGTGGAAGGTCTGCCCGCGCTAGAGTCTGACGGTGAAGCCGGAGCGCACCAAAGCACACACACAAACGCAGAAATCGATGAAAACGTAATTAATGGGTTGCGACGCCTTGCGTCGCAAACATCCAATCCCGAGTTAATCATGCGCCTCTTAGAAGGGTATAGCGAGCAGATGAGTAACAAGCTTGGAGAACTTGGAGAGGAGGAATCAAAAACTAATGCCGAACATATTGCCAGTATTGCCCACGCCATAAAGTCAATGAGTGCCAACATGGGTGCTGCGCTGGTAAGAGAAGAAGCCTCCAAGCTTGAGAAAGAGGCGAAGGAAAATCGGATTGCGGACTTTGAGGCGCACCGAGAACGCATCAGAGGCGCATTTGCATCCTTCATGAACATCGCGAGACGGATGCCACTTCAGTAGTGGTGCCACAGAGGTGGTTTTTGTTCCTTATGTCGTGAAACACCTGCTGATTGTCTTCCTGTTTTCTCTTCCTACCGCAGCTGCCAGCGGGACTCCACTATCCCATATACCTACAAGTTTTCTTAATACCACTCCGACCGTTCTGGAAGAGGTGTCGGGAACAACCTTTACCAATGTCGTGCTTCGTCCAGATCGCGATGTATGGGCAGCCAGTCTTGATACTATCGTTCGTTATGATGGGCACGGTGTAACAAGCTATCGCCTGCCCGGCATAAGCAGCGCAGGTCTCCCCGTCGCCAGAGTTGCGGAACTTTTCGTCGATTCAGCGCAACGTATTTGGGCGGCGGGGTTCGATGGACGGGTGTTCAATTTCAACCCGGATATTGAGCGATTTCAACTTGCCGTCTCCATTGATTTGCATGCAGCCAGAGTGGTCGAAGCAAAACACGACGGAGGGACAGGCCTATGGTTTGGGTTCTCCGACGGGAGCTGTTTCGTATATGACATAGAGCGACAGACTACCCAGCAGAGGTGCCAAGGATTGGAAGGAGCTACTGTTGACTTCGCTTTTGGTTCGGCATCGACACTAGCTCTGTCTGAAGGCGGCACCATCCTTAATCTCAAGCCCAATCCCAATCCGACAGCAGGCCCCGAAAACACTGAAGACAACTGTTCCTTACCAGGCACAACATTCACTGAGATATCAGCATTAACCAGAGACACGGTGTTACTTGGGACTCACGGAGCCGGTTTGTTCAAGTGTTCGACACAAGACGGCGGCGACAAGTTACGCGCTGCAGAGAGTGTTGATGCAGTTTCCCGAAAGACGACTGTTCATGAGATTCTAGTGGCAGAGTCCACAGGAAAGGTATTTGTTGCCACAGATTCCGGCTTAGATGTCCTTGACGCAGAGTCCCTAAAACTGCTCTACAGTTCCAAGTTCGCGAGCGATCTGGTCAACACTGAGTTTACTGCGCTAGCTTTACAAGGTACTGATACGATCTGGGCATCTAGCTTCGCCGGACTCTACAGGCTACATGCTTCCGCTACCGTAATCACAAAGGACCTGCCCGGGAATCCGACGCCGTCAATAATTGGTTTCACGAGCCTAGGTGATCACGTAATTATTGCAGACTACGCCGGTCTTTTCCTTAGCGACCAGAAAGGGCTAGGAAGAAACATCGGAAGTGCTATACATCATATGTGCGACATCTCCGGAGGGATTACGGCAGTAACCACTTGGGAGAATCATGTTGTTTACGGACTTCGGAGCGGTGGCGTCTTTAGGCTTCCTTTCGAAGCCGGGCAGGCACATTGTGGCGCATCAAGCCTAATCAGCGATATTGGTCCGATAAGCACGCTGATACCCGCAAATGACAGCCTTCTCATTGGAACATTCGGCAAGGGCGCGTATAGATTCAATGCTAAGACTGGTCTTCAAAAGATAGAGGCATCGACGCGTAGCGACCCTGATCAGAGCAGGGTGCTGCACATTGAAGAGATAGAAAGCTTAGGCCTTCTACTGCTTACTGAGGGCGGGATTGTCGTAGCACCGGATGAACCGAACTCACAGACACCATTAATGCAGGTTGCTTTGCTGCTTAAGGGAACTATCCCTTGGGCAGCATCTACATTCGGAGACTATTTGTGGCTTGCCACTCCCACTAACGGTGTCTTCGCACTTTCTCTCAAGGGTATTCCCGCTCGAGAACCAGAAATCATCATCCACCATGCGCTCCCCGGAGAAACTATTCAGGCTGTTGAGGCAATATCAAGCACTGAAGCCCTTGTTTCTTCTACAACGGGTTTATTCAGATTATCTACGAAGGGTTCCGTGCAACACGCTTTTAACGCAACAGGTAAAACCGCAGTGAGGTTCGACTTTGGGGCTTCATTGAGGTACCAGTCGGGCATTCTTTTCGGCGGGACTGGCGGGTACGCAAGGATAGATCCAACAATTATCCGACCCGCCATGACCACACCCCGTCATAGAGTTACTGCTTATGCGATCGATGATAGAGAATTCCGTCTATATCGACCTTTGAAGCAAGCAGACAAAGTGTTGGTGACGGCGGGAAAACAACGGCTAACATTCAAACTGGGCTCGCTAGCACCGTGGGCAACCCACGAACTTAGACTTAGATATCGACTTGAAGGGTTTGATTCCGCCTGGAGGCAGGGCAAGCTAGAGGACAAGATCTCTTATACCAATTTGCCTCCGGGAGGCTACGAGTTTCAATCACAGCCCAAAACGCGGGGAGGAAAGTGGAGCTCCTCGGTTCTATCGCTACAAGTAGAAGTGCTCCCGCCGTGGTGGCGTTCCATTTGGGCATTAATTGTTTACGCGATTGCCGCGACCGGACTGGCTGCGATCGCAAAGCATTATTACGGAACCATCCTAGTCTCCCGCCGGGCCACACAGCTATCCCGTGAGATGACCGCGACTGCAGAGCAAGCAATAGAAGACATGCAGGACGAGGTCGAGACGCAGGCACGCCTGCTTGAGAACGTGACCAGCAGGAATGTAGCAACGCTTTCCTGGATCGGGGAGGTTGTGGGTCGGCAGGCCGATACGCTGCCCGATGCGTTGTCCTCGGAGATGGCGAAGGTTTCCCTTGGGCGTATAGAAGCCTTCGTTTGCCTTGAGCATGCGCTTCGGTACCGGGATGACCGCGTTCTGGCTGATCTGCGCTGTTTTACGGACGAGTGCAGTGCCATGTTGTTGTCTCGTCGCAGCAACGGCAGCACGGTCACGCTGATCAACGAGGTCAGCGATACACTCGTCGATGCAGAGCATGCTGCCCGGCTGGCAACGGTCATCTACGAGTTGCTCGCGAATGCGCTGGACCACGCGTTTGTCGGTCGGGAGTATGGCAACTTTCTCCGGGTCGCCCTTGAACTCACGCCCGAACCGCGGGTAGGGGCGATAACGGCAACCGTCACCGTGGAGGACAACGGTATCGGCCTGCCCGAGGGCGTTTCGCTGGAGGAATACGAGACTGCAGGCTTTTCGCTGATCCGTGAAGTGACGGCCCACTACGGCGGGCGAGCGGCGCACAAGACGACCAGTGGCGGATCGTCACTTCGCGTCGAACTAACGCTCCCGGAGGACGCTGTAGCCTGAGGCCTGTCAGCGGCCGCTGAACTCCGGGGGGCGCTTATCCTTCAGGGCCGCAAATCCCTCGGCGAGGTCTTCGGACGCCTCGCATAGCGCTGCTAGGCGCTTTGCTTCTTCCCGGTCATGCGTTCCCGCGGCGACCTTGCCGATGATCTGCTTCATGGCACGCACGGAGAGTGGCGCCAGCCCGGCCAGCTGGGTGGCATAGTTCGCCACGGTCTGCTCGAGCTGCGCCGGCATAACGAGGTGATCGAGGAATCCGATGCGCAGCATCTCGTCGGCGTTCAGGGTTTCCGAGGCAACGAGGATACGCTTGGCCACGCCTGGACCAAGGCGCTGCACGAACCGCTCGATGCCACGGACCGGGTAACAGAGGCCGATCGATGCCGCCGGCACGCGCATGCGCGTGCCCTCGATGCCGATACGGAAATCACAACTGAGCGCCAGTTCGACGCCGCCGCCGAAAACATTGCCACTGATCGCGCACACCGTCGGTATAGCCAGGTCAGCGATGGCGTCCGTCATGTCCTGGTAGTCGTCGCCGCGGATCTCGCCGGCGTTGAGTTCCTGCAGGGAGGCCCCTGCGCAAAAAGTCTTGTCGCCCTCGCCGGTAAGCACCAGCACGCGAACGCTGTCGCTCGCCGCCACCTCCGCGACCGCCGAGCGGAGGGCGTCGAGTTCCTTCCGCCCGAGCGCGTTGTGCTTCTCGGGATTATTGAGGGTGAGGCGCGCTACATGGTTTTCAATGCTGAACGTGACCGTCTCTGACATATCCCCTCCTCGCCGGGCGCTGGTATTCTGGCACAAGGACCCGGGGGCCGCCACGGAGGAGCAGCAGAGTGCCAGGGAAGCACAGTACCCATAAGACGCGCTGCTCCTGGTGCGGCGACCACGCAGACTACCGGGCCTACCACGACGAGGAGTGGGGCGTGCCGGTTACCGATGAAGGCCGGCTCTTCGAGTTCCTGAACCTCGAGGGTGCGCAGGCTGGCCTGTCCTGGCTGACAATCCTGCGCAAGCGGGAGGGTTACCGCCGGGTCTTCGAGGGGTTCGACCGGGAGCGGCTGGCCCGCTGGACCGATGCGGACCTGGCATCGGCAGGGACGAGCACTGACATCGTTCGCAACCAACTCAAGATCAAGGCGGTGGTGACCAATGCCCGCGCGGCCATCGCGCTGGCGGAGAGCGGGCCCGGGCTCTCGCGGTTCCTCTGGGACCAGGTCGACGGCCAGCCGCTGCAGAACCGCTGGCAACGGCACGAGGACGTTCCCGCAGAAACGCCCCTGTCCAGGCAGCTCAGCCGGGAGCTGAAGCGTCGCGGTTTTACCTTTGTCGGCCCGACCATCTGCTATGCCTTCATGCAGGCTGTCGGCATGGTCAATGACCACCTCGTCGACTGTTTCCGCCACGAGGAATGTCGTCGCCTGGGAGCCCGGTTTACCGGGCCCGGCGGAGACCGTTCCTAGACAGGAACAAATAAAATACTTAAAGTTGGAATTTCCAACTTTTGAGTCAAGCCACTGCGGGAGCAGCGCCGGCGCAGCATGAGTAGCAGCGAGCCATCCACCTCTCGCGCCCAGCCCTTCAACCGGCAGGCGCAGCACGACGCCAAGCGCACCGCGATCCTCTCCGAGGCCGCCCGCCTCTTCAACGGCAAGGGCTCCCGGGCAACGACACTGCAGGATATCGCCGCGAGCCTCGGCCTCACCAAGACCAGCCTCTACTACTATGTCCGCACCAAGGAAGAACTGATCTACCAGTGCTACCTGGCAACGCTGCAGCGCCAGCACCAGGCCCTCGATGAACTGGAAGCGCGGACCGGTGTACCCGTCGAGCGAGTCGTTGGCTTTCTGAAGCGTCAGTTCGACCAGTGGCAGGATGCCCGCAGCGGCCGCGACGTGCACCTGGCGGCGCTCCTCGAGATTGCATCCCTCAACGATGAGCATCGGGCCGCGATCGAGGGCGCCTACATCGACCTGTTCAGGCGTCTCCGTGGCTACCTGCGGGACGGCATGGCGGACGGGTCACTGCGCGACGGCGACAGCACCTCCATGACCCGCGCCATCATCGGCTCCCTGGACTGGGTATTTCACTGGCTGCACAGTGTTCCGGAGGACGACGCCGCGGCCGCGGCGGAGCAGGCCGCAGACCTTCTGCTGCATGGGCTTTATGCCGGTCCGGGCTGCTACCACAGCGCCATCGGGCAGGCCGACGTCGACAAAGGGGTCACCAGCAGCGGTTTCGACCGCGACGAGCAGAACCGCCTGAAACAGGAAGCGTTCTACAAGGCCGGCACCTGGCTGTTCAACAAGAAAGGGTTCAATGGCGCCTCCCTCGATGAGATCGCCGAGTACCTGAATGTCTCCAAGGGCGCCTTCTACTACCACATACGCAATAAGGAAGACCTGCTCTACAACTGCTACAGCCACTCTCTCGCTATCGTTGAGCGCGTCTACCGGGAGGCCGATCGTGCGGGCAGTACCGGCATCGAGAAGATCGACTATGCGAGCCGGCGCACGTTCCTCATCCAGAACTCGGACCTGGGGCCCCTCATCCGCTACAACACGATCACGGCCCTGCCCACGGACAGGCGGTTGGAGGTCCTTGCCCGCACGGACGCAGCCAACAACCATTTCCTCGACTTTCTTGCCCAGGGGGTAGCCGACGGCAGCATCCGGGCAGTAGACCCGCTGGTGGCGAGAAACCTCCTCGCCGGTGCCATCAACGCTTCCATGGATATCTCGCTGTGGCGTCGCGTCGATGACATCGACGATGCAGCACGGGACTACTTCGACGTCTTCTTCAACGGGCTCCTTCCACGCGAGCCCGCACCTGCAACGGACTGACTATGGACCACGGACCCATCGACCGTCTTCTCGAGTACCTGGAAGTACAGCGGGTGGACCGCTACCTGTTCACCGGGCAGAGTCCAGCTCGGCCGCGCCGCATCTTCGGCGGCCAGGTCCTGGCGCAATCGCTGAACGCCGCGCTGCGCTCGGTCGACGAGGCCCTCGAAGCGCACAGCATGCACGCATACTTCCTGCGCCCGGGGGACCCGTCCCGGCAGATCGTTTTCGAGGTGGACCCGATCCGCGACGGGCGCAGCTTCGCCACGCGCCGGGTGGTCGCCAAGCAGGATGGGCGGGCCATCTTCAACACGGCCATTTCCTTCCAGCGCAGCGAGGCAGGCCTCGAGCACCAGGCCAGCCCGGTGACGGTGACTCCCCCCGAGGAACTGGAATCGGACTACGACTTCTGGACGCGGAAGCACGAGGAAAACCCGGACCGCTACCCCGCTCCCCTAGCCCAGGCCATCGAGCGCCGGGTGGTGAACCGGCGCGATTACGACAACCCGCAGCCGCAGGACCCGGTGCAGCACAGCTGGTTCCGCGCCAATGGCGAGGTGGGCGACGACCCGCGCCGGCACCAGGTGCTGCTCGCTTTCATGTCGGACTTCGCGCTGCTCGGCGCGTCCCTGCTGCCGCACCCCTACACGGCGCAGAGCCCGGGCATGCAGGTCGCGAGCCTGGACCACGCGCTCTGGTTCCACCGGCCCGCTCGCGCCGACGAGTATCTTCTCTACGCCATGGACAGCCCCAACGCCAGCGGCGGGCGCGGCTTCTGCCGCGGGCAGTTCTTCACGCGCGACGGGCGACTGGTCGCATCCACCGCCCAGGAGGCCCTCATCCGGCGGCGCGAAGAATCCGCAGGCTAGTGCCCTGTCCGGCTAGTTGACGACCGTCTCGAGTTCGGTACCCAGGCGCACGACCTCCAGCCGGCCGTCCGGCAGGATCGCGATTTCATGCACCGAGCCGTTGTCCGGCCAGAAAGCCAGAACGTCGTCCAACCCGCGGGCGTGGGCTACCACGGCATTGATCACCAGGAAGTGCGTGAAGATGACCGCTAGCCGGTCGAGACCGGCCAGCGCATCGAGCAGGCCCTGGCGCCACGCCAGCACCTCCGGGTGATGGCAGGCAGACCAGCGCTCGCGCAGGAAGCCCCGCAGCCAGTCGCGTCGTTCCGCCAGGGGTACCGGTGCCGGTATCTCCCGGAAGGTCGGCGCCAGGCTCGCTTCACGACCTGTGCGCGCGGCGAAGGTCGCCGCGGTTTCCCGGGCCCGGGCCTTGGGGCTTGTGAGAATCGCGCAGTCATCCGGTACACCAAGGGCCAGCAACTCCTCTGACGCCCGCTCCGCCTGCTGCCGCCCCAGGGGCGGACAGCCCCGGATCCTCTTCTTCTCCCCAGTGCGCGGCCGCTTCACCGTGGCGCACGAGGAAACAGCGCGTGCCCACCGCCATCAGCGGTAGGTCACCAGTTCTTCGTCGCGCTGCCGGCCTAGCACGCGCAGGAAGGAGCAGTCGTTGAAGTAGGACAGCGAGACCCGCTCGGCGCTATAGAACAGCTGTGTCACGGAGCAGTTGAAGACCGGCTCGTAAAACTTGTAGGCGTGACTGCCATCGAGGCCCAGCACCGCGGCAACGATGGTGGCAATCGTGCCCCCGGAGGTGAAAACGGCCACGGTCTTGCCCGCGCCCTCCCGCGCCATCAGCTCCTTCAGCGCCGCTTGCACGCCGCCCGAGTAATCGGCCCAGCTCTGGATCTGCGGCACGTCACAGGCATCGGAGACCCAGTAGTTGAATACGGCGTCGATGACTTTCTGGTAGTCCTTGGAAGACCTGAGGCCCCGGTCCACCACGGCCTGCAGGCGCTCGTTGCCCTCGAGCACGATGGGCAGCAGGTGCTCGAGGTGCTCGTCGTTGCGTACCTCGTCGAAGCGCGGGTCCTCAGTCACCGCCACTTCGCCGGGCTGTGCAGCCAGTACCCGCTCCGCCGTGTGCCGCTGGCGTTTCAGGCTGCCGCAATACACGCTGTCGAGAACGATGCCGTGGTCGCGGAAGTACTCGCCCACGCGCTCCGCCTGGCGAACACCGAGCTCCGACAGCCGGTCATAGTCATCCGTGCCAAAGGACGCCTGCCCATGGCGCACCAGGTATATCGTAGCCATCAGCCGGCCCTTTTGAGTGGAGTTTTCTTGCGCGGGAAGCTCAGTCGCCGCCGGTACGGGTAGAATGTCGTGATCACACCGTCGTTGATCTGCCGCTGCAGGCGCCACCAGAACTCCACGTCATAGAGGTCACTGTGGCGCGCGTCGAAGGCCTTGCGGGCGCGCTGGTTGCCGGAAAAGAAAAGACGGAACTCCTCCGGAAAGACGTCATTGGGGCCGACGGAATACCAGGGCTGCCCGGACATTTCCTCTTCTTCCGTGCGCGGCTCCGGTATGCGGCGGAAGTTGCACTCCGTGAGCGGCATGATCTCGTCGTAGTCGTAGAACACCACACGGCCGTGGCGGGTCACGCCGAAGTTCTTCAGCAGCATGTCGCCGGGAAAGATATTGGCCGCCGCAAGCTGCTTGATGGCGTTGCCGTACTCGTCCATCACATCGTCTACCTGCTCGTCCGTCGCGTGCTGCAGGTAGAGGTTGAGCGGGTCCATGCGCCGCTCCACGTACACGTGGTTGAGGATGAGGGCGCGGCCGCGCTCCTCGATCTGCGACGGCGCCTCGCGGTAGAGCTCTTCCATAAGCTCATCGGAGAACTGGTCCCGGGCGAACACCAGCTTGCGGAACTCCTGCGTGTCGGCCATCCGCCCGGCGCGATCCCAGCGTTTTACCAGCTGGTACTTGTGCATGACCTCTTCCCTCGTCACCTCCTTCGGTGCGGTGAAGCGGTCCTTGATCACCTTGAACACATACTCGTAGGACGGCATGGTGAAAACCAGCATGACCATGCCCTTGATCCCCGGGGCGATGGAGAACTGGTCCGAGGTGTTCTGCATGTGCCGCACGGCCGTGCGGTGGTAGACGGTCTTCCCGTGCTTGTAGTGCCCGATGGCGCTGTAGACTTCCGAAATCGGCTTGGCCGGCATGAGCTGCTTCAGGAACAGCACGTACTGGGACGGGATCGAAGCGTCGACCATGAAGTAGCTGCGGGTGAAGCTGAAGATCACGCTCACCCGGTCCGCACCGAAGAGCACCGTGTCGACATACACCGCGCCGCGCTCGTTGTGGCGCACGGGCAGCGCAAAGGGCATCTGCTCCTCCCCGGCAACAATGCGCCCGACGATGTACGCGCTCTTGTTGCGGAAGAAGTGGTGTTCCAGCACCTCCAGGCGCAGCGGCCCGGCATCGAGGTCGATGCGAGGGGGCACCAGCACCTCGTCAATCACGTCGACGATGGAGCCGACATCCCGGTCCCGGTCTTCCCAGGGCACGTTGAAACGGTAATCGTCGAGGAGCCTGGTAAAGGCGGCGCGGAAACCCTCCTTCACGGGATAGCGGCGCAGCACCTTGCTCATGTCCGAGGGCGGCATGTCGCCCTGCGGCGAGAACACGAAGGCGTAGTCGTCGCGGATCTCCGCGTGATCCAGCACCTTGCAGAACACGGAGTTGAAGAACGTCTCGGCGATCTCGAAGTTGTTGTGGCCGCGAATCAGCTCCGCGTAGACCGGCTTGGCCTGGCGCCAGAAATCCAGGTTCTCGAGCTGGTCGCCGGCCACCAGCTTCACGTAGTCGAGAACGGCCCCGATCTTCGTCTTGTAGAGGTCGATGCGGTCCCGGGAACCCCGCTGTACACCGTGCCAATCCGCGTTCTCGAAGCGGGTCCGGGCGGCGAGGGTGATGTTCTGGAAGTCGGCGAAGTAGGACTCGAAACCGTTGAGGATGATGCGCGCGAAGCGCTCCTTGCGTTCCATGGCGTTTCCGGGCGCTGGCAGAAGGCCTCAGATTGTAGGGTTGCCAAAGCGGCGGCGCAATTTACGCATTCCCCCGAGCCAGCGATCGTAGTCCTGTGCCTTGCGCTGCCGGTACTCCTCGACCTGCGGGTGCGGCAGGATCAGGAAACGCTCGTCCGCGAGCCCCGCGAGCACCGCCTCGGCCACCTGGGCGGGGGAGATGACGCCATCGACGCCGGCGGTGCCGCCGCCCTCCACGGAGGCGATCATCTGCGTGTCCACCGCCTGCGGGCACAGGCAGGATACCTTGATGCCGTCGTCTCCGTGGGTGATGGCCAGCGCCTCGGCAAAGCCGATGGCGGCGTGCTTGGTCGTGGAGTAGGCCGCATCGCCCACCTGGTTGAGCAGACCGGCCGCGGACGCCGTGTTGAGGAAGTAGCCCTCGCCGCGTTCGATCATTGCCGGCAGGCAGGCCCGGGCCGCGTAGACGTGCGCCATCACGTGGATCTCCCACATGGCCTGCCAGGTCGCGTTCGGCGCGGAGGTGGCGTACCAGGGTTCGCCGTCGCCGGCGATAATACCCGCGTTGCTGCAGAAGAGGTCGATGCGGCCATGCCGCCGTTCCACGTCTTCGACGAGGGCCCTGACGGCGTCCTCGTCGCGAACGTCGAGTCCGTGGCCCTCGCCACCGATCGCCGCGGCGACGGCTTCGGCCGCTGCCGCGTCGAGGTCCGCCGCGACAACCGCTTCTGCCCCGGCGCCTGCAAAGGCTTCGCAGAGCGCCTTGCCGATGCCGTTGCCGCCACCGGTGACGACGACGATCCGGTCCCTGATATCCATGGCGCCCCCGGGCGGCCTAGGCCGCGTTCCTGCCGTAGCTCAGGGCGTTGAAGCGACCCTGGTGGTAATCCCCGTTGCCGAAGATCGCGTTGATCATCATCAGCCGCTTGGCATAGTGGCCGATGTCCAGCTCGTCCGTGATACCCATGCCGCCGTGGAGCTGTATGGCCTCGCCATAGATATGCTTGCCCGCCTTGTCGATCATCACCTTGAGCGCGTGGATGTCCCGGGCCGGGTCCTCGTCCGCCTTTTCCAGCGCGCAGACTGCGCGGTACAGCAGCGACCTGGCCTGCTCGTAGGACATGAAGGTGTCGACCATGCGGTGCTGCAGGGCCTGGAAGCTGCCGATCGGCACCCCGAACTGCTCCCGGGTCCGGGTGTACTCGAGCGTTTTCGCGTTCAGCTGGCCCATGATGCCGAGCGCCTCGGCGCCGAGGGCCACGCAGGCTTCCTGAATGACCGCCTGCATCAGGGACAGACCCTCATCGACGGCACCGACGACATGGCTCGCGCCCAGGGCCACGTCGCGCAATACGACGTTGGCAACGCGCTGGCCGTCCATGAGCCGGTAATCGATGATCTCCACGCCCGGTGCATTGGCCGGCACCAGGAACAGCGTGATGCCGTGGTCGTCGGTCTGCTCGCCGGCTGTGCGCGCCGAGACAATCAGGGTGTCGGCGTTGGCGCCGTTGAACACCACGACCTTCTCGCCGTGCAGCAGGTAGTCGTCCCCGCTGCGCGTGGCGGTGGTCTTGACGTCGGCCAGCTCGAAGCGGCTCTGGCGCTCGAGGTAGGCGAAGGCGCCGAGACAGCTGCCCTCGATGATGCGCGGGATGAAGTCGGACTGCTGCGCCTCGCTGCCGCCATGACTCAGCAGGCCGCCAAACAGCACGACGGTTGCCAGGTACGGCTCGACGACCAGCCCCTTGCCGAATTCCTCCATCATGACCATGAGGTCCACCGGACCGCCACCGAAACCGCCGAACTCCTCGGCAAAGGGTACGGACAGCCAGCCGAGTTCGGCAAAGGTGTCCCAGTTCTCCTTGCTCATGCCCGCATCCGAGGCGACGATCTTGCGGCGGGTATCGAAGCCGTAGTCGTCCTGGATGAAGCGCGCCACGCTGTCGCGCAGCATCACCTGCTCGTCGGAAAAGTCAAAATTCATGTCACTAACCTCGCGGCGGCTGTCAGAGGCCCAGAACGGCCTTGGCAATGATGTTCTTCTGCACTTCGTTCGAACCGCCGTAAATGGTGGCAGCACGGCCGTACATGAAGGCCTGGCGGGCATCGCTGCCGAAGCTGTGGCCGAGCACCTCGGGGGAAAGCTCCGTGGGCAGTACGCCCTGGTAGTAACCCGCCAGCTCCATGCGCAGCTCCTGGATCGCCTGCTGGATCTCCGTGCCCTTGATCTTCAGCAGCGAGGACTCGGCGCCCGGGGCACCGCCGGCGGCCACGGAGGCAAGCACCCGCAGTTCCGTGTACTCAAGCGCCATCAGCTCGATCTCGATGTCCGACAGGCGCTGCTGGAACAGCGGGTCGTCGATGAGGAAGCGGCCGCCGTTCTCTTCCCGCGCGGCGAAGTCGCACACTTCGCGCAGCGCGCGCTTCGAATCGGCAACCCCGGCGATGGACGTGCGCTCGTGGGCGAGCAGCGCCTTGGCGTAGGTCCAGCCCTTGTCCTCTTCGCCGATCAGGTTGGCGACAGGCACGCGGACGTTGTTGAACTCCACCTCGTTCAGGCTGTGGTGGTTGTCGATGGAGACGATCGGGTTCACCTTGATGCCCGGCGAGTGCATGTCGATAAGCAGGAAGGAGATGCCGTTCTGCTTCTTGCCCTCACTGCTCGTGCGTACCAGGCAGAAGATCCAGTCCGCGTACTGGGCATAGGTGGTCCAGATCTTGGCGCCGTTGACCACGTAATCGTCGCCGTCACGCTCCGCGCGGGTCTTCAGGGAAGCGAGGTCGGAGCCGGCGCCCGGTTCCGAGTAGCCCTGGCACCACCAGTCCTCGCTGCGCAGGATACGGGGCAGGAAGCGCTCCTTCTGCTCGTCGTTGCCGAAGGTGTAGATCACAGGGCCGACCATCTTCAGGCCGAAGGGGACCACGTCGCGGACGCCCGAGGCGGCCCGCTCGGTCTCGTAGATGAAGTTCTGCGTGGGCGTCCACTCGGCGCCACCGTGTGCCTTCGGCCAGTTCGGAGCGATCCAGCCCTTCTCGTAAAGGCGGCGCTGCCAGTCGATGACCGCCTCCCGGAACGTGGCCTTGTCGGCAAGGCGGGCCTGCAGGTCGTCGTCGTAGGCCTCGGCGAAAAAGGCGCGGACCTCATCGCGGAAGGCGAGATCCTCGGCGGAAAAGCTGGTATCCACGGTCGTTCTCCTTGGTTACCTGGAATCCGGGTTACCCGGCGTCCGGGCCCCCAAAATTTGACTTTCGAGTATGTTTTTCCTCGGCCGAGTACTCTAGCCGGTGTGGGGAGGTGAAACAAGCGTGTTCTGGTGAAGCTTTCCAGCCGCGTAGCGCGGGGTTGGCGGGCTCTCCGGGCGCGCTGGTGCCAGACCCACGGGGCAAGGCCCCATGGGGACGCCCGGCGCTGCGCCGGATCAGTAAAGCAGGCTGTAGAGCTTGCGTTGGAACTCGGCGGCGAGCGGGTCGCCCTTGCCGAGGGAGGCGATGGTGTCCAGGTAGGCTTTCTTCGTGGCGCCGTCGTTGTGGTCCAGCTGCCGCTGGAGGATGAAGAACAGCGCCTCGAGACCCTCGCGGAACTGGCCGGTGTCGGTGTAGTGCACCGCCAGCTGCGCGCGCAGGTCCAGGTTGTCCGGGTCGGCCTCGAGCTGCTCTTCCAGGGCCGTCACCTCCGGCGACTTCGCCGACTCGCGGCGAATTGCCAGCTGCGCCCGGCACTGCTCGTACGCGGCATCCTGGTCGACCATCCGGACCGCATCGAGCACCTGCTCGGCCTCGTCGAGACGATAGCCCTCGATCAGCGCGTGGGCGTAGACCATCGCGACCTCGTGGTCGCGGCCGGACTGTTCGTAGGCCGGCCGCAGCAGCGCAATGGCACCGCTCGCGTCGCCGGCCTGTAGTTTTTCCGCCGCCTCGGCGAGCACGCCTTCGAACGGCGACGGCAGGTACTTCTGCAGGAGTTCGCGCACCGCCGCCTCCGGTTGGGCGCCCGCAAAGCCGTCCACGGGCTGGCCGCGCTGCATCACCAGTACCGTCGGCAGGCTGCGCACGCCGAACTGCTGCGCGATCATCTGCTGGCTGTCGGCGTTCACCCGGGCCAACAGGAAGGCGCCGCGGTACTCATCGGCGAGGCGCTCCAGCACCGGCATGAGCGTCTTGCAGGGCTCGCACCAGTCCGCCCAGAAATCGATGACCACGGGCCGCTTGTGCGACTCGTCGATGAGGTAGTGCGCGGCGTTGCTCTCGTCGATATCGACGACATTGCCGCCTGCCCCCGGTGCCTGGTCGATCACGCTGATTCCTCCTTCGGCCGCAGGCCGAGCACGTCCTGCATGTCATAGAGGCCCGGGGGCTGCGCCGCCAGCCAGGCGGCGGCGCGCAGGGCGCCACGGGCGAAGGCCAGCCGGCTGCTGGCCTTGTGGGTAATCTCGATCCGCTCGCCGTCACCGGCGAAGAGCACCGTGTGGTCACCGACGATATCCCCGCCGCGGATGGTGCTGAAGCCGATGCTGCCGGCGCGACGGGCGCCGGTCTGGCCCTCCCGGTGGTACACCGCGTCCTCGCGCAGGTCACGGCCGAGGGCGGCGGCGGCGGCCTGGCCGAGGCTGAGTGCCGTACCGGAGGGCGCATCCAACTTGTGCCGGTGGTGCGCCTCGATCACCTCCACGTCGACCTCGTCGCCGAGAACGCGGGCGGCCTCCGCCACCAGGCGGAAGCACAGATTCACACCGGTGCTGAAGTTGGAGGCCTTGCAGATGGGGATGTCGGCGGCGGCGGCGTCGATCTCCGCCAGTTCGTCGGGGCTGAAGCCCGTGGTGCCGATGACCAGGGCCCGGCCGTGCGCGCGGCAGGCCGCGACGTTGGCGAGGGTCGCCGGTACGGAGCTGAAATCCACCAGCACGTCCACGGCCTTTAGCGCACTGTCAACGTCGCTGCCCACGCGGATGCCGTTGGCGCCGGTACCGCCGAGCTCGCCGGCATCCGCGCCGAGGAGGCTGCTCTGCGGGCGCTCCAGGGCCGCGGCAAGCACCATGCTGTCGCCGGCCTGGCGGAGGGCCTGTACCAGCGTCTGTCCCATGCGCCCACCGGCGCCGGTAATGCCGATGCGCAGGCTCATGGCTTCATGTCGTCAAAGAACCGCCTGACGCCCTCGAAGAAGCTGGTCTGCCGCGGCGACTGGGCGTTGCCGCCCTGCCCCAGGCTCTCCTCGAACTTGCGCAGGAGCTCCTTCTGTTCCTTGTTGAGATTCACCGGTGTCTCGACCACGGCGCGGCAGAGGAGGTCACCCACGCCGCCACCGCGCACCGGCTGCACGCCCTTGCCGCGCAGGCGGAAGAGCTTGCCGGTCTGGGTCTCCGGCGGGATCTTGAGCTTCACGCGCCCGTCGAGCGTCGGCACCTCCAGTTCACCGCCGAGGGCGGCGTCCACGAAGGTGATGGGAATCTCGCAGTACAGGTTCTTGCCGTCGCGCTCGAAGATCGGGTGCTGCTTGACGGAGATCTGCACGAACAGGTCCCCGGCCGGCCCGCCCTCGGGCCCGGCCTCGCCCTCGCCGGACAGACGGATACGATCGCCGGTATCCACGCCCGGCGGCACTTTCACGGACAGCGTCTTGGTCTTCTCCACCCGGCCCTGGCCGCGGCAGCTCGTGCAGGGGTCGGAGATGAGCGTCCCGCGGCCGCGGCAGGTCGGGCAGGTCTGCTGCACCTGGAAAAAACCCTGCTGCATGCGCACCTGGCCGATGCCGCCGCAGGTGCCACAGGTGGTCGGCGAACTGCCTTTCTTCGCGCCGCTGCCGTTACAGGTGCTGCAGGAGACGAGCGTCGGCACGCGGATTTCCACCGTGGTGCCGCGCACGGCCTGCTCGAGCGTGATATCCAGGGTGTAGCGCAGGTCGGCGCCGCGCTGCGGCCCGCCGCGGGCGCGGCCACCCCCGCCGAAAATATCGCCGAAGACATCGCCGAAAATATCGCTGAAGCTGCCGCCGCCGAAGCCCCCGGCACCGCCCCCCATGGACTGGTCGACGCCCGCGTGGCCGAACTGGTCGTAGGCCGCGCGCTTCTCGCTGTCCGTGAGGACGTCGTAGGCCTCCGTGGCTTCCTTGAACTTGTCGTCCGCATCCGGATCGTCGGGATTGCGATCCGGGTGGTACTTCATGGCTACCCGACGGTAGGCCTTCTTGATGTCCTTTTCATCGGCGCCGCGGCTGACGCCGAGCACCTCGTAGTAATCCCGCTTTGCCATATCCCGTCCCGCAAATGCCCCTCGCTCGGAAACGACGACGCGGGAAACAGAGTCCCGCGCCAGGAGGGGGCGTCACGCGGGGCCCTGCGGGCCCCGCAAAAGCGCCAGTTTACTTCTTGTCGTCGTCGACTTCCTCAAACTCCGCGTCGACGGCGTCGTCACCACTGGCGGTGCTTTCACCGGCACCGGCATCACCCTGCGCACCGGTCGCCCCCCCGGCGCTCTCGGCCTGGGCGGCATACATCTTCTGCGCCACGGGGCCCGTCGCCTCGGTGAGCTTGTTCGCCGCCGCGTCGATGGCGTCCTTGTCGTCGCCTTTCACGGCCTCCTCGGCTTCCGTGATGGCGGCCTCGATGGCGGCCTTCTCTTCCGCGGTGGCGTGGTCACCGCCCTCTTCCAGCGTCTTGCGGGCCGCGTGGATGAGGCCTTCGGTGCTGTTGCGCGCCGTGATGAGTTCCTCGAACTGCTTGTCCGCCTCGGCGTTGGCCTCGGCATCGGCCACCATCTTCTCGATCTCGTCCTCGGACAGGCCGCCGGAGGCGGTGATGCGGATCGACTGTTCCTTGCCGGTGGCCTTGTCCTTGGCAGAGACATTGAGGATGCCGTTGGCGTCGAGGTCGAAGGTGACCTCGATCTGCGGCATCCCCCGCGGCGCCGGCGGGATGTCGGCTAGGTCGAAGCGTCCCAGGGACTTGTTCTGGGCAGCCTGCTTGCGCTCGCCCTGCACCACGTGGATGGTCACGGCCGTCTGGTTGTCTTCCGCCGTGGAGAACACCTGCGACTTCTTGGTCGGGATCGTGGTGTTCTTCTCGATCAGCGGCGTGGCCACGCCACCCATGGTTTCGATACCCAGGGTCAGCGGCGTCACGTCCAGCAGCAGCACGTCCTTCACGTCACCGGACAGCACCGCACCCTGGATGGCTGCGCCCATGGCCACCGCCTCGTCCGGGTTCACGTCCCGGCGCGGGTCTTTGCCGAAATACTCGGCGACCTGCTTCTGCACCAGCGGCATGCGCGTCTGGCCGCCCACGAGGATGACGTCGTTGATCTCGCTCGGAGACAGGCCGGCATCCTTCAGGGCGACCTTGACCGGCTCCATGGAGCGGGTGACGAGGTCTTCTACCAGGGACTCGAGCTTGGAGCGCGACAGCTTGACCACCAGGTGCTTCGGCCCGGAGGCGTCGGCGGTGATGTACGGAAGGTTGACCTCCGTCTGCTGCGAGCTGGACAGCTCAATCTTCGCCTTCTCGGCCGCCTCTTTCAGGCGCTGCAGGGCCAGCGGATCGTTGTGCAGGTCGATGCCGCTTTCCTTCTTGAATTCCGCCGCGAGGTAGTCGATGAGGCGCAGGTCGAAGTCCTCGCCGCCGAGGAAGGTATCCCCGTTCGTGGACAGCACCTCGAACTGGTGCTCGCCGTCCACCTCCGCGATCTCGATGATGGAGATGTCAAAGGTACCGCCGCCGAGGTCATAGACCGCGATCGTGCGGTCGCCCTGGGCCTTGTCCATACCGTAGGCGAGCGCCGCGGCTGTCGGTTCGTTGATGATGCGCTTGACCTCGAGGCCGGCGATCTTGCCGGCGTCCTTCGTGGCCTGGCGCTGGGAGTCATTGAAGTAGGCCGGAACGGTGATGACCGCCTCGGTCACGGTTTCGCCGAGGTATTCCTCAGCCGTCTTCTTCATCTTGCGCAGTACTTCGGCAGAAACCTGCGGGGGCGCCATCTTCTCGCCCTTGGCCGCCACCCAGGCGTCGCCATTGTCCGCGGCGACGATCTCGTAGGGGACCATCTTGATGTCTTTCTGGACGACATCGTCCTTGAACTTGCGGCCGATGAGACGCTTCACCGCGTAAAGGGTGTTCTTCGGGTTGGTCACGGCCTGGCGCTTGGCGCTCTGCCCCACCAGGATTTCGCCGTCTTCCGTGTAGGCGACGATAGAGGGCGTGGTGCGGTCGCCCTCGGCGTTCTCGATAACCCGGGTCTTGTCACCTTCCATGACAGCCACACAGCTGTTGGTGGTACCCAGGTCGATTCCAATGATCTTGCCCATGTCAAATCTCCTCTCGGGCCGCGCCGGCGACCCGCTGTTTCGCTAACTGGTTCCTATATTGGCCCTGTGCCGCGGAATTCAAGGGCACGGGGATCGGGCCGATCAGGACCCGGAATCCCCCGCCGCGGCCTTGCTCACCATCACCATGGCGGGCCTCACGAGGCGGCCGTTCAGGGTGTAGCCCTTCTGCATGACGGCGACCACGGTATTCGGCTCGACGTCCGGGTTCTCGACGCTGCTCATGGCCTGGTGGAACTGGGGATCGAAGGGTTCCCCGGCGGGGTCCACGGGCTCGATGTTGAACTTGCCCAGGGCGTTCAGGAAGCTTTTCAGGGTCAGCTCGACGCCCTCGGCAATGGGACGCAGCTGCTCGTCGTCACCCGAGGCGGACTCGAGTGCACGCTCGAGGTTGTCCACCACCGGCAGGAGCTCGCTGCAAAAGCGCTCCAGCGCGTACTTCCGCGCGCGCTCGACATCCTGCTCGGCGCGCCGGCGGGTATTCTGCACCTCGGCCTGGGCGCGCAGGACCTGGTCGCGCGCTTCGGCGAGCTCTGCGGCCAGCGCCGCGTCCTCTTCGCCGGTTCCTGCAGCAGCGCCGTCCGCTTCGGCGTTCACCGCCTCGCCGTCACCGGCTGCAGCCTCTGCGGTTTCCCGCTCGGCCTCCTGCGCCGCTTTCTGCTCGGCGTCCTGCCCGGCCTCTTCCGGCGGCACCTGCGGTTCCTGCTCCTTGTCGGACACGCGCTCCCTCCCTTGCGACATGGCTTGCGATGGAGGGTTCATTGGGGCGGCGCGGCGCTTTTCAAGGGCGGGGTGTCAGCGGGCGCGCCTGCCGCTGGCGGGTATCGGCAGGCATCAACGGCCCCCTGCGCGCGGGGCGGGTCGCTCGCCGGCGCGGGGGCTCAGCGGGCGAGCGCGGAGGAGAGCATGCGCGAGGTCACATCGACGATCGGGATCACCCGGTCATAGGCCATGCGCGTCGGGCCGATGACGCCGAGAACCCCCAGGGGCCGGCGGCCATCGCCATAAGGCGCGGTGATCACGCTGAAATCGCCGAACACCTCGTAGCCCGCCTCCTCGCCGATGAAGATCTGCACCCCGTCGGCGCGGGTGCAGCGCTCGAGCAGGTGGAGCAGGTCCTTCTTGCGTTCAAAGACCTCGAACAGTTCCCGCAGCTTGTCGACATCCTCGGCGCTGGCGCTGTCGAGCAGGTGTGCCTCGCCGGCCACGAGGCAGTCCTCGTCGCGCTCCTCGGGGTCGAGGGCCTGGCTGGCGAGATCCAGGGTCGCCGTCAGGTAGTCATCGATGCGGCTGCGCGCCTCGCGCATCTCGCCGAGAATCTGCGCCTTGACCCGGTCCAGCGGCTGGCCGCCGAAGCGCTGGTTGACCAGCGCCGCCGCCGCGCGCAGTTCCTCGTCGGAGAAATCCCGGGCCGTATGGATGATGCGGTTCTGCACCTCGCGCTCGTTGACCACGAGGATGACGAGTACGCGCCGGTCCGACAGCGGCAGGAATTCCACCTGCCGCAGCTGCTGCGCGTCCTGCCGGGGCACGGTGACGATGCCGGCCTGGGAGGTGATCGCCGACAACAGGGAGGACGCGGTCTGCACCAGGTCCGTCGAACTCTTGTCCGGGTTCAGGGCCGAGCGGAGGATATCCACGGAGGCGTCGTCAAGGGCCTGGACCTCGAGCAGGCTGTCGACGAAGAAGCGGTAGCCCAGCGGCGTGGGCACGCGCCCGGCGCTGGTATGGGGGGAGTGCAGGTAACCGCGCTCTTCCAGGTCGGACATGACATTGCGGATCGTGGCGGCGCTGACCGGCAGCCCCGCCTCTTCCTGCAGCGTGCGCGACCCCACCGGCTGGCCATCGCGGATATGCCGCTGCACCAGCACCTTGAGGAGCGTTCGCGCCCTGTCCGAAATTTCCTCGTGCACGGCCATTCCGTCGCTTTCGATGCTCGTCTTTTATCACAGCGGGGGGCTAGTGTCCTGTCCGCGGACAGGACACTTCCGCAAAGCGGCGGCCGGCGCCGATGTTTCCCGGGGGCCGATGTCTGCGGTATAACACCCTGTCACCCCTGACGGCGCACCGATTCCATGCTGGTACACCTGGGCATCCGCAATTACACGGTGGTCGAGGCTCTCGAGGTGGAACTCGGGCCCGGCATGACTGCCATTACCGGTGAAACCGGTGCCGGCAAGTCCATCATGCTCGACGCCCTGGGCCTCTGCCTCGGCGACCGCGCCGACCCCAGGGCCATCCGCCCGGGCTGCGAGCGCGCCGAGGTGACCGCCACCTTCGACCTGGCCGACCTCCCCGCCGCCCGCGCCTGGCTCGCCGAGCGCGAGCTGCCCGCGGAGGAATGCATCCTGCGCCGGGTGATCGCCGGCGACCGCTCCCGGGCCTGGATCAACGGCAGCCCGGCCACCCTGCAGCAGTGCGCGGAACTCGGGCGTCACCTCGCCGACATTCACAGCCAGCACGCCCACCAGTCCCTGCTCCGGCGCGAGGTCCAGCGGAGCCTCCTCGACAGCTACGCGGGGGCCGGCAAGGCCGCAGCCCACGTCGCCGCCCTCGCCCGGGAATGGCAGGAGACCCGCGACGCCCTCGAGGCGCTGCGCGGCGCCGGCGACGAGGGGGAAGCGCGGCGGCAGCTCCTCGAATACCAGGTCCGCGAGCTCGACGAGCTCGCCCTGGGCGAGGACGAGATCGCCACCCTCGAGGCCGAGGAGAAGCAGCTGGCCGGCGCCGAGGACATCCTCGCCAGCGCCGGCGAGGCCCGGGAGCTCTGCGAGCAGCTGGAGGCCACGGCGCAGCGCGCCCGGCGGCTCATCGATGCCGGCCAGCACCCGGGCGCCGGCCTCGACAATGCGCGAGAAATGCTGGAATCGGCCGCCATCCAGGCGGGCGAGGCGCAGTCGGACCTCGAGCACTACCTCGACACGATCGAGATCAACCCGGAACGGCTGGCGACGACCCAGCAGCGCCTGGAGCAGATCTACGCGGTGGCGCGCAAGCACCGGGTGCAACCGGAGGCGCTGCGCGAGGAGCATGCCACCCTCGCCGCCGAGCTGGCGCGACTGAGCGGCGGCGAAGCCCAGGCCGAGGCCCTGGCGGCCCGCCAGCGCGAACTGGAGAAAGCCTGGGAGGAAGCCGCCGCGGGGCTGACTGCGGCCCGGCGCAAGGCGGCGAAGAAACTGGTGCGCGAGACCGGCAAAGCCCTGGACAGCCTGGCCATGGGCCAGTGCAGCTTCGAGGTCCGGCTCGCACCCCGGGAGGCGCGCACCCCGCACGCGGCGGGGGCGGAAGCGGTCGAGCTGCTGATTGCCACCAACCCGGGCGCCGCGCCGCAGCCCCTGGCCCGCATCGCCTCCGGCGGCGAGCTCTCACGGATCAGCCTCGCGATCCAGGTGGTGACCGCCAGCGCCACCACGGTACCGACGATGGTCTTCGACGAGGTGGACGTCGGCATCGGCGGCGCCGTTGCGGAGGTCGTCGGCCGCCTGCTGCGGCGCCTGGCCGGCGGGGCACAGGTGCTGTGCGTGACGCACCTGCCGCAGGTCGCCGCCCAGGCGCACCGGCAGCTCAAGGTCAGCAAGGAAGGTGACCGCAAAGCGGTGCGCACGGCGCTGGCCGTGCTGGACGACAACGGCCGGGTCGAGGAAGTGGCGCGGATGCTCGGCGGTGTGAAAGTGACGGCGCAGACCCTGGCCCACGCGCGGGAGATGCTGGCGGAGGCGGCGGCGGGCTGACGCTGCCGGCGAGGCCAGGTCGGAACCCGGTCGAGGGTCAGTCCCCGCCCTGGCCCTTCTTGCGCACGTACAGGACCAGGGAGTGGTCCACGAGTTCGTAACCGTGCGCATCGGCGATCTGCTGCTGCCGCTCCTCGATGACCTCGTCGTGGAACTCGATCACCTCGTTCGTATCGACGCAGACCATGTGGTCGTGGTGCTCGCCCTTGGCCAGCTCGAACACCGAGTGGCCGGTCTCGAAGTTGTGCCGGGTCACGAGACCCGCTGACTCGAACTGCGTGAGCACCCGGTAGACCGTGGCGAGGCCCACGTCGTCACCGGCGTCGAGCAGGGCGCGGTACACGTCCTCCGCGCTCATGTGCTGCGAGCGCTCCTCCGCGGCATCGAGAATCTGCAGGATTTTCACGCGCGGCAGCGTGACTTTCAGGCCGGCGTTGCGCAGCTCCTGATTTTCTTGAGCCATGGTCGGGGGTTCTCTGGTCTGACGCGTGCCGGTATGATGCCACCCTTGATTTCCGAGGGAAAGCACCGCCCCATGCGCGTCCTCATCGCCACCCTGCTCCTCCTGTCCGTTACCGCCTGTGGCTTTGTGGGCTTCCCCGGCGTGTACAAGATCAACATCGAGCAGGGCAACATCATCACCCAGGACATCATCGACCAGCTCGAGCCCGGCATGAGCCGCCGGCAGGTCCGCTTCATCCTGGGTACACCGCTCGTGGAGGACCCCTTTGACCAGAACCGCTGGGACTATCCCTACGAGATCAAGCTCGGTGACGAGATCATCCGCAAGGCCATGGTCACGGTCTACTTCGACGGCGACCGGCTGGTCGACGTGAAAGGGGATTACCTGCCGGCCTGGGCGGCGGGCGCTGCGGAAACAGGCACCGGGACCGCAGAGACGCCCGCCGGGGATGCCAGCTAGGGCTCGCCGCCCCCTTCACCGCCGGGCCCGCTCTCTCTAGCGGTTTCTTCGCCGGCGCGACGCGCCTTCGCCTTTTCCGCCCGCGCCTTGCGCGCGGCTTTCGGGTCGGCCTTCAGGGGTCGATAAATTTCCACCCGGTCCCCGGGCCTGAGCGCCTGCTGTGGCGGCACGGCCTGGCCGAAGATGCCGAGGTTCGTCCCCGCGTCGATCACCAGCCCGGGGAACTCCTGCTCGATACCCGACTGCTGCGCGGCCTCCAGGGCCGTCGTACCCGCGGTCACCTCGAGCGGCACGATCAGCTGGCGCTCCGGCAGCGCGTAGGCCACCTCGACGGCGATCAGCTCACCTTCGCCCTTCTTTGCTGCGGTCATCCGTACAGCTGCCTGGCGCGACGCACGACCGCGTCCACGAGGTTGTTGGTTACCCGGTCGAAAAGCCGGCTGGCGGCCGCCCCGAGCAGGCTCGAGCGCACGGCGAAGTCGAGCTCCAGGGTCACCTTGCAGGCGGCGTCGCCGAGCGCCTGGAAGTGCCAGCGACCGGCAAAGCGCTCGAAGGGCCCCTCCTTCAACTCGAGGACGATGCTCTCCGGTGCCAGCAGCCGGTTGCGGGTGGTGAAGCTCTGGGCGATGCCGCCGCGGGACAGGTCGAGACGCGCCTCCATGCTGGCGTCGTCCCGGTGCAGCACCTGCGCGCCCACGCAGCCTTCCAGGTACTGCGGGTACGCCTCGACATCGTTGATGAGGTCGAACAGCTGGCGCTGGGTGTAGGGCAACAGGGCGCTTCGGTTGATGGCGGGCATGCTGCGGTCCGTAGCTGCAATCCGTGAATTCGGAGCGCCGGTCAGGAGCCCGACACGGCGAGCCAGAACCATACGATAAGCAGCCCCAGCGGGGCAACAAAACGCAGCTGCAGCAGCCAGGCGCGGAAGAAATGGTCCGGCTCGCGGTACAGCACCCGGCGCAGGAACGCCGGGTCCATGCACCAGCCGACGAAAGTCGCCGCGGCGAGCGCACCGAGGGGAATCAGCCAGGCCGTCGTGGCCTGCTCGAGCAGCGGCAGGAGGCCCGCGAGCGGCGAGCCGGGGACCAGGGAGAAGGCCACCGCGAGCGCCAGCAGCCAGGCGGCAAGGCCCGCGGCGAGCGCGCCCTGCCAGCGCCGCCAGCGCAGGCGCTGGCAGAGCGTGGCGACGGCCGGCTCGAGGAGCGCGACCGCCGTACCCAGGGCGGCCAGCGCGACAAGCAGGAAAAAGAGCATGCCGTAGGCATCGCCCTCGCGCAGGTTGCCGAAGGCATAGGGCAGGCTGACGAAGAGCAGTCCGGGCCCCATGTCGGGCGCGATGTTGTTGGCAAAGACGACCGGGAAGACGGCGATACCTGCGGCGAGCGCTGCCGCGAAGTCGAACACCGCAACGGCGAGCACGGAGCGGCCGAGAGGCAGCCGTGACGGGGCGTAGCTGCCATAGCTGATGCCCACGCCCAGCCCCACGCCGAGGGTGAACAGGGCCTGGCCGAAGGCGACGAGCAGCGCGTCACCGTGAAAATCCAGCGGCTGGGTGGAAAAGAGGAAGGCCTGCGCGGCCGCCAGGTCGCCGTGGGCGAGGGCAAAGTCGATGAGCAGCCAGAACAGCGCCATGATCGACGGCACCAGCACCCAGGCCAGGGCACCGAGACCACGGCGCACCCCCGCGGCGGAAACGGCAATGGCCGCCGCGAGGAACAGGGACTGCCAGGCCAACATGCGAAAGGGGGCGGCGAGCAGGCCGTCGAGGAACCCGCTCACGTCCCGGGGGCTGGCCGCGGCGAAGGTACCCCGCGCCAGGTGCCAGGCGTAGGTGAGGGACCAGCCGCCCACCACGGCCCCGTAGCCCAGCACGGCCAGGGCCGTGACCGCCGCGAGCAACCCCCACGCCCCCCAGCCGGCGCCGAGGCGCGCGCGCCGCGCCGAGGAAGCCCAGGCCATGGGTGGCGCGGTCCGGCCAAGGCTGCCGATGGCCACCTCGGCGATCACCACGGGCACCGCCATCAGCAGCAACCCTGCCAGGTAGGCCAGCAGAAACGGCGTGCCACCGTGGCTGCCGAGCAGGTAGGCAAAGCGCCAGAGATTGCCGAGTCCGACCGCGGCCCCCACCAGGGCAAACACGAAGGTCGAGCGCGAGTGCCAGGCACCTGGGGGGTCGGGAAACTGCACGGTTGCGGTGGAACTCCTTGTTCACAGTATCGAGAAGCGGGGCCGGTAGCGTCGCGCCCGGACAGCCTGCAGCCCGGGCCTGCCGGTGAAAAGAGCAACATTCACGTTCCCCCGCCGGGGGCGCTACGTATAATGCCGCCCCATGTCAAAAAAGAAACGCAAAACGCCCGATAACGTCATTGTCCAGAACAAGCGCGCCCGCTTCGACTACGAGCTCCTCGAGACCTTCGAGGCCGGCATCGCCCTGGAGGGCTGGGAGGTGAAGGCCCTTCGCGCCGGCAAGGTTCAGCTTACCGATTCCTACGTCCTCATGAAGGACGGTGAGGCCTTCCTGCTGGGCTCGCAGATCACCCCGCTGGATACCACGTCGGCGCACACGGCGGCGGACCCGTCGCGTACCCGCAAGTTGCTGCTGCACAAGAAGGAACTGGCCAGGATCCTGGCCGCGACGGCGCAGAAAGGGCAGACCTGCGTGTGCACGCAGCTCTACTGGAAGAAGCACCTCGTCAAGGCGCGCGTTGCGCTGGCCCGCGGCAAGCAGACCCACGACAAGCGGGACACGACCAAAGAGCGCGACTGGAACCGGCAGAAGCAGCGCATCCTGCGCGACGCCGTCAAGCAGTAAGCGGTACCCGGCCTGCGCCGGGCACCGCCGGCGGGGTCAGGGCAGCGCCGCGATCCAGCCGCTGTTTTCCATCCACTTCTGGCGCAGCGCCATGAGCAGGCCGGTGCGCTCGTAGGCGTCGAGGTAGTTGTCGACGAGGTCGGCAAACTGCGCGTCCCCGGCGTTCACCGCGATGCCCAGGGGCTCTACCGTGAGCGGCTCGTCCAGGGTGACCAGGTCGGCATCGGGATGACGCATGACCGCGAGCAGGCAGGTCGGCATGTCCGCCACGAGCCCCGAGACTTCGCCGGCCTGGATCATGGCCACGGCGCTGGCGTAGTCGTCCACCTCCACGAGTTCGGCGTTCGGCGCCGCCTCGCGCACGAAGGTCGCGCTGGTGGAGTTGGCCAGCGCCGCGAGCTTGACGTCCTGGCTGGCGAGGTCGCCGGTGGCAAAGCGCTCCACCACGTCGCCGCGGGTGAGAATGGACTTCCCGGAGAGCATGTACGGGCCGACGAAGGTGGCGTCGACAGCGCGCTCCGGTGTGATCGCCATGCCGGAGATGACCAGGTCGACCGCGCCCTTCTCCAGCGCGCCCATGAGCTCACCGAAGGGCATCTTTTCGATACGCAGGTCCACGCGCATGGCGTTGGCGAGGGCCCTGGCGAGGTCCACGTCCAGGCCCATGAAGTTGCCCTCGCGGTTGACCGCGTTCATGGGCGGCTGGTCGCCGGACATGCCGACGACCAGGGTGCGGCTCTCGAGCACGCGCTCCAGGGCCGCGTCGTCTGCCTGGGCAGCACCGGAACCCAGCGCAAAAGCCAGGCACAGCGCGGCCACGGCCGCGGCAAAGAAAGGACGAATCATTGACTATCTCCTCGTTGATGGGGGCATCCCCCGTTTGTAGCAGCAAGTTGTAGCAGTGAACTATGACGCTTTCGCGACGCCGCCTCAGGCGGCGCTCTGCAGCGCGCCGGTTACCCGGTCGTCGGCCACGACAGTCTCTCCGGCGACGATGATCGCCCGGTAACCCGCGGCATCCTGCAGCAGCCGCTGACCGCCCGCCGGGAGGTCCTGCACCATGCGCGGCGCGAACAGGCGCAAGCGCTGGTAATCGATCACGTTGATATTGGCCTTGAGGCCCGGCCGCAGCCGGCCGCGGTCGTTGAGCCCGGCGTAATCGGCGATATCTGCCGTCAGCCGGCGCACGACATCGGCCAGCGGCAGCCGGGCGCCCCGCTCGCGGTCCCGGGTCCAGTAGCTGAGCAGGTAAGTGGGGAAGCTCGAGTCGCAGATCGTGCCCACGTGCGCGCCGCCGTCCGACAGGCCCATGATAGACAGCGGGTGCTGCATCATCGTGTGCAGGTTGTCGAAACTCATCTCGGTGTAATTGTAGATCGGGAAGTAAAGCAGCGCCCTGCCCTCGTCCTCCAGGAGCAGGTCGTAGATCATCTCGAGGGCGGGGATGCCGCGCTCCCCGGCCATGTGCAGCACGGAAGTCTCTGCGGTCTGCTCGTAGTCCGGGTTGTCGCCGAGCAGGAAGGTCTTGCTGGCGACGTAATCTATGGCGGCCATGAGCGCATCGACGATCGGCGGCACCGGCGTGCCGTCTCCCGCCAGCTTCTCGCTTTCTTCGGCGAGGAGCCGGCGCTTGAAGGCGGGGTCGCGCATACGCGCAACGCGCTCGTCCAGCGGCAGCTGGCTGATGGCCTTGTAGCTCGGGAAACCGATGAAGGGGTGGAAGGTGCACTGCAGCCCGGTGATCACCCCGATGCCCCGGGGCGCCACCTGCAGGCGGATATCGAGGCCGTTCGCATGGGCCTGCTCGGCGCGCTCGATAATTCGCAGCCACTGGTCCGGGGCGAAGTCACGCTGCATCAGCGACAGGGAGAAGGGCCGGCCACCGGCACCGCGGGCAAAGGTTTCCAGAATATCGAACTCGCGGTCGAAGGCGTCGCCCTCCCGCTCGAGATCAAAGTCGTTGACCGCCTGCAGCACGCCGTGGTCGAGGCCCTGGAAGGCGGCGGCGATGCCCGCGAGTTCCTCGGCGGTTGCCTCGGAGGACGGGGTCCAATCGCCGTCGGCGCTGCGGTGCACGTCCGAGCGCCCGGTGGAAAAGCCGATGGCGCCCGCCTCCAGCGCTTCCCGGGTCAGCCGGCGCATGGCCTCGATGTCTTCCGGCGTCGCGGCCTCGTTGTACACCGCCCGCTCACCCATGACGTAGACGCGCAGCGGATCGTGCGTGACCTGCACGGCGAAATCGATGGCGTGCGGCTTGCGCTCCAGGGCGTCGAGGTAGTCGGGCAGGCTCTCCCAGTCCCAGCTCATGCCCTCGGTCAGGGCGATGCCGGGAATGTCCTCCACGCCTTCCATGAGGCGCACGAGCTTGTCCCGGTCCTCGCGGCGCACCGGCGCGAAGCCGACACCGCAGCTGCCCATGACCACGGTGCTGACGCCGTGATTGATGCTGGGGCGCAGCTCCGGATCCCAGGACACCTGCCCGTCGTAGTGGGTATGGAGGTCGATGAAGCCCGGCGTGACGATATGGCCGCTGGCGTCCAGCGTTTCCCGGGCCTCGCCGGGGCAGTCACCCACGGCGACGATGACGCCGTCCCGCACCGCGATATCGGCCTGGCGCGGCTCGCCGCCATCGCCGTCGTAGACCGTGCCGCCGGTGATCTTGAGGTCGTACTGCATATGGCCTCCGAGGCTGGCCCGTTATCGTTATGGACTGGGAGTCTAGGAGCCTGGCGCAGGGCCGTCCAGTCGCGGGGCGGCCGGCTCCCGTGCGGGGTAAACTATTCTCGTTTACATTGACCCACAGCGCCGCGGGCAACGTAGCTAGCAACGGGGGCGCTACGGCCTCTCTAGAGAACAGGCAGGGAGCAGGACATGGCAGCGGTACAAGCCACCCGGGTCACCTGGGTACACCACTGGAATGACAGGCTGTTCAGCTTTGCAACGGAGCGCGACCCGGCGTTCCGCTTCGAAAACGGTCACTTCACCATGGTGGGCATCGAGGTGGACAACAAGCCGGCCCTGCGCGCTTACAGCATTGCCAGCGCCAATTACGAGGATCACCTCGAGTTCCTCAGCATCAAGGTGCCCGACGGGCTGCTCACGTCGCGGCTGCAGCACATCCAGGCCGGCGATACCGTGCTGCTGGGAAAGAAGCCGGTGGGCTCTTTGGTACTCACCGACCTGCACCCGGGGCGCAACCTCTACCTGTTCGCCACCGGCACCGGCCTCGCCCCTTTCATGGCCATCGTCCGCGACCCGGACGCCTATGCACGCTACGACCACGTGGTCCTCGTCCACGGCGTGCGGCAGGTTAGCGACCTCGCCTACCGCGACTACCTGACCCGGGACCTGCCCGAGCACCCCTACCTGGGCGAAGTCGTCCGGGAAAAGTTCCGTTACTACCCGACGGTCACCCGCGAGCCCTTCGAGCACCAGGGTCGCATCACCGACCTCGTCGCCAGCGACCGGCTCACCGCGGACCTGGGCCTGCCCCCGCTCGACCCGGCCAGCGACCGGGCCATGATTTGCGGCAGCATCGCCATGCTGGAAGACCTGTCAAAGCTGCTGAACGAGCGCGGCTTTTCCGTCTCCCCCAGCCAGGGCACGGCCGGCGACTACGTCATCGAGAGAGCGTTCGTCGGCTAGCCGCGACCCTTTACCAGTTCGCCCGCAACGTCACACCCACATTGCGCCCCGGCCGGGTAAAGCGCTCGGGGTTGTTGGGCGCACCGCTGTTCACTTCGGCGATGCCCGCGGTGTCGGCCCAGCGCAGGTAGGTCTCGTCGAGCAGGTTGAATACGCCGATGTCGAGCTGCAGGTTGTCGCGCAGGTCGACGTGCGCGAGCAGATCGAACACGTGGTAGCTGTCCGACGCCACCCGGGGGCCATCGATATCGTCCCTGTCCTTCTGCGCGGCATAGGTCCAGACCAGTTCCGCCTCCCAGCGCGCCTGCACCGGCGCCCAGCGCAAACCGAGCACGGCGTTGAAGGGGTCGACCGTGTTGACGGGCACGCCGTTCTCATCCTCGCCCTCGGCCCAGGCCGCGGCCGTCTCCAGCGACAGGGCGGCAAGGGCTGGCGTCAGCGCGCCAAGGTTCAGGCGGCCGCGGAACTCCAGGCCCTGTATTTCGACGCCCCCGCGATTGACGGACTGGAACGTCAGCAGGCCATCGCTGGGGTCGACACCGCCGGTAGCAAGGAACGCCGGTGCCAGCGCGTTGGCTTCGATGAAGTTATCGTAGTCCGTGCGGAAAGCCGCGAACTGTGCCTGCCCCCAGTCATTGTTCAGGCGCAGCCCCAGTTCCAGCCCCTCGCTGGTCTCGCTCTCCAGGTTGGGCGCCGTGATCGACTTGTAGCCGCCGAGGAAGTTCGAGAAGCCGACGTTGACGTCGTCGTAGGGCGGCGCGCGGAAACCCTCGCTGTAGCGCGCCCAGCCCGACACCGTGTCCGTAAAACGGTACAGCGCGCCGAGCTTGAGCGTGAGGTCCGAGTCATCGTAGTCCTCCGGCGGGGCCACACCGGGGTTGCCCTCGAAGTAGAGCGTGTCGGCCGATACGTCCGCGCGGTAGTCGTCGTAGCGCAGGCCGGGCGTCACCCGCAGGCGACCGGCGAGCATCACGATTTCGTCCTGCAGGAAGAACGCCCGGTTCTCCACCTCGGTGTTCGGAAAATCCCGGGTCGGCAGGGGATTGAACTCGAACTGGGTGACACCGGTCAGCACATCGACCGTGGCGCCGTCGCGGATGTTCTCGTTCTCCGTGCGGTACCAGTCGATGCCCGCCGTGACCGTGTGCTGCATGCCGCCGAGCGCAAGCGTCCGCGTGCCCTGGGCGAACAGGCCCCGGATCTCCTGCTCAAAGGTCGAGAAGCGTTCACGCTGCAGGGACCGGAAGCCCGGCGCCGTCTGCTCTTCGAAGGTGGCCTGGAAGGTATCGGACGACTGCCGGTAGACCGTGACGCGCGCCGAGTCCACCAGGCCGCCGGCGTTGTCGTAGCGGTATTCGAGGCTGTAGCGCTCCCGCTCCCGCTCGTCGCTCGAGATGCGGCTGTCGGTGACCGTGCCGCGCGCGACCGTACCGAAATCCGACAGCAGCGTGCTGTCCACGGTGCTGTCGAAACGCTCGAGGCCCAGGATCAACTCGTGCCCCTCAACCGGCATGAAGGCGAGCTTGGTGCCCAGCGTTTCCGTGTCGATGGACTGCGGGTCTGCCTCGCTGCGGCCCGGCCCGTTGCCGCCGATGCTACCGGCCGTCTCGGTCTCGTCGCCGCTGCGGTAGGTGTAGTTGATGAGCCCGGCAAAGCGATCGCCGCCGTAGGCACCGGTCACAGCGCCCACGTAGCTGTTGTCTTCGCTGGAATAGCCGGTCTTGAGGCCGAGGTAGCCGGGGTCGCCGTCGGCGAGGTACTCCCTCGGCGAGCGGGTGGTGATCGCCACGACACCGCCCAGGGCATCACTGCCGTAAAGCGTCGAAACCGGCCCCCGGGCGATCTCGACGCGGGACACGGTGTCGACGTCCACGAAATCACGGCGCGCCGACAGGAACGGCCCGAAGGAGAACTCCTCCGGCATCCGGATCCCGTCCACCATGGTCAGCACCCGGTTACCGCCCACGCCGCGGATCGTGAAGCCCTCCAGGCCGAAGCGGCTGCCGGTGCCGCCGACGCTGACACCGGGCTCGTAGCGGACGAGATCCTGAATGTCCCTGACGACCTGCCGCTCGATATCCTCGCGGCCATAGACCGAGATCGTCGCCTCGACCTCGTCGAGGGTGCGCTCGGTGCGGGTGCCGACCACCGTGACCGTTTCGAGCTGTGGCACGAGCCGGACGTCCCCGCCGGCATCGGCGGCGAGCGCCACGGCAGGCAGCACCAGGGAAGGCAACACAACGAAACGCGACAGGATAGCGCCGAGGGAGCGCCGGGCGGGGTAGCGGGGGTGCGACACAGCGGGGTCTCCATTCTCAAATGCAAACGGTAATACGAATAGTTCGCATTTGATTAAAGACCGCCCAATCCGCCCTGTCAAGACGGCAGGTGGAAGGCTGCTCTTCCGGTCGCGCTACGGGTGCGCTACGGGTGCGCTACGGGTGCGCTACGGGTGCGCTACGGGTGCGCTGACGGGTTGACCAGCTCTTAACGGTGGGGCCTCAGTAGCGCACCCCGGCAGGCACGCTGTAGTTCTCCAGGACCTGTACGTAGTTGGCGCGGGCATAGGCCGCCGGGTCCGGCGCATGCTGGCAGCTGAGGCTGCCCTTGAGCTGCGTCACCGAGTCGTACTCGCGCTCCTCCAGCCAGCGCGCGAGGGCGTCGAGCATGGCCGCCAGGGCCACGGGTCCTTCGCGCAGCAGCACACTGCACAGGTGCACCACGTCGGCGCCGGCGAGCAGTGCCTTGAGGGCATCGTCCGCGCTGTGGAAGCCGCCGGTGACGGCGATCCCGCAGCGCGTGTGGCCGCGCAGCATGGCCGTCCAGCGCACGCGCAGTAGCGCCTCTTCCGCCGTGGAGAGCGCGAGGCGCGGGACCACCTCGAGGGTCTCGAGATCGATATCCGGCTGGTAGAAGCGATTGAACAGCGCAACGCCGCGTACGCCCTCGCGCTCCAGGCCCTGCACGAGGTCCAGGGGCGCGGTGAACTGCGACGACAGCTTCACGGCGACCGGCAGGTCTACCGCGGCCACCAGGCTTCGGGCGATGGCGAGGTAGCGGGCCTCCACGCTCGCGGCCGTGTCCGAGGGGTCCCCGGCAAGATAGTAGATGTTCAGCTCGAGCGCATCGGCCCCCGCCTCCGCGAGCGCGGTGGCATGGCCGAGCCAGCCCCCGTCGGTGGTGCCGTTCAGGCTGGCGATGACCGGGATCTCCAGCGATTCCTTGAGCCGCCGGAGCCGCTCGAGATAGGTCGCCTCGGTGCCCTGGAAGCGGGCCGGCAGGGGCCGGAAGCTGTCGGCTTCACCGTGCCCGATACCCTGGTCGTCCAGGAAGCGCGTGAGCCGCTCTTCTTCGGCGATGATCGTTTCCTCGAACAGCGACGGCAGCACGATAGCCGCCGCCCCGGCGTCTTCCAGGCGCCGGGCGCTGTCGAGATCGCCGGTGAGCGGCGACGAGGACGGCACCAGCGGGTTCTTCAGGGGTAGGCCGAGATAGACGCTGCTCAGGTCTGCCATGTCACTCGCCCTCCTTGCTCGTGGCGGAAGCCGCGCTGCTGTCGACCTGCTTGCGGCGCTGCGCCTTTGCCGCGCTCAGGGTCTCCCCCTCGCTCCAGTCCAGCGCGGCCAGCTGCCGGTAGTGCTCGAAGCGCGTGTCGATCTCCTGCTGCGCCTGGGCCGCGAAGGCCTCGGCGTCATCCGGGTGGCTGTGCCAGAGCATGCTGAAGCGGGTCTCCGACTCCATGTACTGCCGGTAGGGGACGCTGGGCGCCTTCGAGTCCAGCTGCAGCGGATTCTGCCCGTTCGCAAGCCGCGCCGGGTTGAAGCGGAACAGGGGCCAGTGGCCGCTCTTCACCGCAAGATCCTGCTGGTGGTGGTTGTTCGACAGGTCGACACCGTGGGCAATGCAGGGGCTGAAGGCGATGATCAGCGACGGCCCCGGGTGCGCCTCGGCTTCGAGGAAGGCCTTCAGCGTCTGCGTATCCTTGGCGCCGTAGGCGACGTGAGCCACGTAGACCTCGGGGTACTCCATGGCGAGCAGGGCGAGGTCTTTCTTGGCCACCGCCTTGCCGCCGGCGGAGAACTTGGCCACGGCCCCCCGCGGCGTCGCCTTGGAGGTCTGGCCACCGGTGTTGGAGTAGACCTCCGTGTCCAGCACCAGGATGTTGACGTCCTGTCCGGAGGCGAGGACGTGGTCGACACCGCCGAAGCCGATATCGTAGGCCCAGCCGTCGCCGCCGACACACCAGACCGACTTGCGGCAGAGGTTCTCCGCCAGCTCCGCGAGGTTTGCCGCCAACTCGCCGTCGAGCCCCGCCAGCGCCTCGCGCAGGGTGGCGACCCGTTGCCGCTGCTCGAAGATCCCCGCCTCGTCGCTCTCGTCGGCGCCGAGGATCGCGTCCACCAGGGCCGTGTCCAGCCGGTCCCGGAGCGCCGTCAACAGCTCGCGCGCGTGAACGGCCTGCTGCTCGATGGCCATGCGCATGCCGAGGCCGAATTCCGCGTTGTCCTCGAACAGCGAGTTGTTCCAGGCCGGGCCGCGCCCTTCAGCGTTGGCCTTCCACGGCGTGGTCGGCAGGTTGCCGCCGTAGATGGAGGAACAGCCGGTGGCATTGGCGATCACCATGCGGTCGCCGAAAAGCTGGCTGGCGAGCTTGAGATAAGGCGTCTCGCCGCAGCCCACGCAAGCGCCGGAGAATTCGAACAGGGGCTCGAGCACCATAGCGCCGGGAATGGTTCCGGTCTTCAGCGCCGGCCGCGGGTACTCGGGCAGGCCGGTGAAGAAGCGCCAGTTGTCGCGCTCGGCCTCCCGCAGCGGCGCCTGCGGCGCCATGTTCAGGGCCTTGTGGCTGGCATTGGACTTGTCCCGGATCGGGCAGATATCCACGCAGAGCGTGCAGCCGGTGCAATCCTCCGGGGCCACCTGGTAGCTCATCAGGGTGCCCTCCGGGTAATCCTTGCTCCGGGTGGGCTCGGCCTTGAAGGTCGGCGGTGCATCCTCCATGAGCCCGGCATCGAAAACCTTGGCGCGGATCGCCGCGTGCGGGCAGACCAGCGCGCACTTGCCGCACTGGGTGCAGAGGTCCGCATCCCAAACCGGGATCTCCAGCGCCAGGTTGCGTTTCTCGAGCGCGGCGGTGCCCACCGGGAAGCTGCCATCTTCGGGCATGGCGCTGACGGGGATCAGGTCGCCCTGCCCGGCCATGATCCGGCGGGTCACCCGGGCGATGAAGCTGTCGTCCTCCGCGAGGTCCTCCACGGGAGCCTCCGCGGTCGCCGGCGCAGCCAGGGTGCCCGCGGGCACTTCATGCAACCCGGCCAGGGTGGCGTCGATGGCCGCGAAGTTCACCTCGACAATGCGCCGGCCACGGCGTCCGTAGGTTTTCTCCACCGCGTGCTTGATCGCGGTGATCGCCTCATCCCGCGGCAGCACGCCGGAGATGGCGAAGAAGCAGGTCTGCATGATCGTGTTGATGCGCTTGCCAAGGCCGCAATCGGCGGCCACCTGGTAGGCATCGATGCAGTACAGCGACAGGCCCTTCTCGATCACCCGGGTCTGGACCGCGACCGGCAGGCTGTCCCAGAAGCGCTCCGGCGGCTCGGGCGAATTCACCAGGAATACGGCACCGGGCGCGGCGCGGGACAGCATGTCGACGCTGCCGAGGAAGTTCGGCTGGTGGCAGCCGACGAAGTCCGCGCTGTCATGCTCGATGAGATAACTCGAGCGGATCGGCCGGGGCCCGAAGCGCAGGTGCGAGACGGTGGTGGCACCGGATTTCTTCGAGTCGTAGACGAAGTAGCCCTGGGCGTGCAGGTCCGTGGCCTCGCCGATGATCTTGATGCTGTTCTTGTTGGCGCCGACGGTGCCGTCGCTGCCGAGGCCGTAGAAGAGGGCCTGGAAACAGCCGTCGTGGGCGTCGGTGCGGAAGCCGTCGTCCCAGGGCAGGCTGGTACCGCTGACGTCGTCGTGGATGCCGATGGTGAAGCCGTCGGCCGGGGTCTCCCGGGCGAGCTCGTCGAGCACGGCCTTGACCATGCCGGGGGTGAACTCCTTGGAGGACAGGCCGTAGCGGCCACCGACCACCCGGGGCAGGGCCGGGAAACGCCGCTCGCCCATGGCGTCGCGGGCCAGCGCCGTGACCACGTCCTTGTACAGCGGCTCACCGTCCGCGCCCGGCTCCTTGGTCCGGTCCAGCACGGCGATGCCGCGGGTCGTGGCCGGCAGCGCCGCCAGCAGCGCACACGCGTCGAAGGGCCGGTAAAGGCGCACCTTGAGCACGCCCACGTGCTCGCCCTGGCGGACGAGGTAGTCGACGGTCTCCTCGGCGGCCTCGGCGCCGGAGCCCATGAGCACGAGCACCCGCTCCGCCGCCGGGTCGCCGACGTAGTCGAACAGCCGGTACTGGCGGCCGGTGAGCGCAGCGAAGGCGTCCATGGTTTCCTGCACCAGGCCCGGGAAGACCCGGTAGTAGGGGTTGACCGTCTCCCGCGCCTGGAAGTACACGTCCGGGTTCTGCGAGCTGCCGCGCAGCACCGGGTGCTCCGGCGACAGGGCCCGGCGGCGGTGGGCGTGCACGGCGGCCTCGTCGATCAGGGCGCGCACCGTCTCTTCTGGCACCGCGGCCAGCTTGGCCACCTCGTGCGAGGTGCGGAAGCCGTCGAAGAAGTGCAGCACCGGCACGCGGCCGCGGAGCGTCGCCGCCTGGGCGATGAGCGCCATGTCCTGGACTTCCTGGGGGCAGTTAGCGGCCAGCATGGCAAAGCCCGTGCTGCGCGCCGACATCACGTCGCTGTGGTCGCCGAAGATCGACAGCGCCTGGCAGGCGAGGGAGCGCGCGGCGATATGGAACACCGTCGGCGACAGTTCCCCGGCGATCTTGTACATGTTCGGCAGCATCAGGAGCAGGCCCTGGGACGCCGTGAAGGTAGTAGTCAGCGCACCCACCTGCAGCGCGCCGTGAATCGCGCCGGCGGCGCCGGCCTCGCTCTGCATCTCCACTACCCGGGGCACGCTGCCCCAGAGGTTCTGCCGCCCCTGCGCCGACCACTCGTCGGACCACTCACCCATCGGTGAGGCCGGTGTGATCGGGTAGATGGCGATGACTTCGTTGGTGAGGTGGGCGATACGGGCCGCCGCCTCGTTACCGTCGATCGTGAGGGTGTCCGCGGCGTCCATGGCCGCCTCCCTGGACTGCGAGTGAGGCCTCCTATGCTCCTCCCGCAGCCGGGACCGGGGCATTGACCTCGGTCAGTAATCGGGGCAATCGGCGCTGGCGCCTCAACCCGCCCGGGGGACGAGCGCCAGCTGGCGGGACTGGGCGACGAAGTGCCCTGCCGAGTCCCAGAGCTCGCCGTCCTCTTCCATCAGGCCGCCGGCGATGAAGCGGGTACTGAAGCGGCAGCGCAGCCAGCCCGGCGCGGGGACCGCGCGCAGGTGGGCGGTAAGCTCGACCGTCGGCGTCCAGCTCACCGGCAGGTTGGCGTTGAAGATCGTCGGCGGGAAGGCGTCGAGGGCCAGGAGCAGCGCGGACGCGTCCAGGGGCTCGTCGTCCAGCAGCCGGAACCAGCCGCGGAACAGGGGGCGGCCCGAGGGCTTGCCGGCCTTGAAGCCGGCATCATCGGGGTGCAGACGGAGATCGATGCGGTCCATCATCGCGGGAGGAAAGCCCTCGGGGGCGGCCCGCACCCGCGGGCACTCGTCCGGGGGCGGCAGCTCCGGGGGCTGCTCCTCGATGCGCGCGGGCCCCTCGAGGGCCCCGAGGTCGCCGAAGCCGCCGAGCAGGCGCAGCAGCGGCTTGTCGGCGCTGGACAGGGTCGCCGACAAGGTCGCGAAGCGGCGCCCTTCCTTGACCGTCTCGCAGTCAATGGTCAGCGGCCCCGGCCGCCCCGGCGACAGGAAGTGCGCGCTCAGGGTCACCGGGTGCGGCCGCCCTGACGCCGCCGTCATTGCCCGCGCCGCGATCGCCAGCAGGTAGCCGCCGTTGGCATTGCCGACGACGTCCCAGCCCTCGCAGAGCGTGGCGCCGTAGCACGTCCCGGTAATCGCCTCGACGGCGGTGTCGGCGTGGAATCCCATGGGCGTCGGTCCTTGGCAGCGCGGGCATGAGAGCGCAAAGTAGGTGCTTTTACCGGTGCGGTCAACGCGGACCGAAAGCGCCTGCCGCGAGCTACAGAGGCACGTCTACCGGACGGAGCGCCCGCGCAGGCCCACGCAAGCAAGGAGGCAGCATGGAACCCGTGGACATTCTCTCGTTCTGGTTCGGGGAGCTCGAGCCGCGCGCGCGGTTCCGCCGTTCCGACGCGGTCGACAGCGCCATCCGGGAGCGGTTCCTCGCCACCCACCGGGCGGCGGCCGCCGGCGAGCTCTGGCACTGGCGGCGGACGCCCGCCGGGCGCTGCGCGGAGATCATCGTGCTCGACCAGTTCTCCCGGAACCTCTTCCGCGACAGCCCCCGCGCCTTTGCCCAGGACGGCATGGCCCTGGCGCTGGCCCAGGAGGCCGTCGCCGTCGGCGACGACCTGCGCATGGACCAGGACCAGCGCTATTTCACCTACATGCCCTACATGCACTCGGAATCGCTCGTCGTCCACGAGGAGGCGCTGCGCCTGTTCACGGCCCTGGGCAACGCCACCGCCCTGCACTACGAGCAGCGGCACCGCGAGGAGATCGAGCGCTTCGGCCGCTACCCGGGGCGCAATGCGGCCCTCGGCCGGGAGAGCACGGAGGCAGAAACCGCCTGGCTGGCGGACGGCGGCGGCTTCTGAGCGGCTCGCAGGGCGGGGCAGGACGCTGCCGGGCCTCAGGGTCTATACTCGGGGGCCCCTCCCGCCAACGATAGAGGAGTGACATCATGGGTCTTCGCATCAACGACACCATCCCCAACCTGACCGTCGAGACCGACCAGGGCAGCTTCAGCCTGCACGATTTCGTCGGCGACAGCTGGACGATCCTGTTCAGCCACCCCAAGGACTTCACCCCGGTGTGCACCACCGAGTTCGGCGCCGTCTCCACGCTCGCGGCCGAGTGGGAGAAACGCGGCACGAAGGTCATCGGCCTGTCGGTGGACGGGGTCGAGGAACACAAGCAGTGGAAGGCCGACATCGAGAACTTCTGCGGCGCTCCCGCGGGTTTCCCGATCATCGCCGATGAGAACCTGGAGGTCTCGAAAGCCTTCGACATGCTCCCCGCGGATGCCTACCTGCCCGATGGCCGCACCGCCGCCGACTCGGCCAGCGTGCGCTCGGTGTTCATCATCAGCCCGGACAAGAAGCTGCAGCTGTCGATGACCTACCCCATGAGCGTCGGTCGCAACTTCGCCGAGGTCCTGCGCGCCCTGGACGCGCTTCAGGCCACCTACGGGAACCCCATCGCCACACCGGCGAACTGGGAGCACGGCCAGGACGTCATCGTCGCGCTGTCCCTCGATGACGACGCCGCGAAGGCGAAGTTCGGCGAGATCGAGATCCGCCTGCCCTACCTGCGCACCACCAGGATGCCGGAGTAAGGACAGCGCCACCCTGCGCGGGGGCAGCCAGCGCGCCGCCCCGACGCCCTCACCCGCGCCCCGGTGACGGGGCGCCCCACGGAGCAATCCGGAGGCCAACGTGAACCACGCCACCGCTAAGAACAGCCTCAACACCCTGACTGACCTGCAGGTCGGCAATCGCAGCTACGGCTACCACAGCCTGCCCCGCGCCGCCCGGCAGCTCGGCGACCTCGAACAGCTACCGTTCTCCCTGAAGGTCCTGCTCGAGAACCTGCTGCGCCACGAGGACGACGAGACGGTGAGTCGCGCACACCTCGACGCCATGGCCGCCTGGCTCGATTACAACCGCTCGGACACGGAGATCCAGTTCCGCCCCGCGCGCGTGCTGATGCAGGACTTCACCGGCGTGCCCGCCATCGTGGACCTGGCGGCCATGCGCGACGCCCTCGCCAGCGCCGGCGGCGACCCGGCGAAGATCAACCCGATCTCCCCGGTAGACCTGGTCATCGACCACTCGGTCATGGTGGACGAGTACGGCTCGCCGACGGCCTTTGCCGACAACGTGGCCATCGAGATGCAGCGCAACCGCGAGCGCTACGAGTTCCTGCGCTGGGGCCAGCAGGCCTTCAACAACTTCCGCGTGGTGCCGCCCGGCACGGGCATCTGCCACCAGGTCAACCTCGAGTACCTCGCGCGCACCGTGTGGAGCGACGACCGGGACGGCAACCTGATGGCCTTCCCGGACACCCTGGTCGGTACCGACTCCCACACCACCATGATCAACGGCCTGGGCGTGCTCGGCTGGGGCGTGGGCGGCATCGAGGCGGAGGCGGCGATGCTCGGCCAGCCGGTGTCGATGCTGATTCCCGAGGTCGTCGGCTTCCGCATCACCGGGAAGCTGCGCGAGGGCATCACCGCGACGGACCTGGTGCTCACGGTCACAGAGATGCTGCGCAAGCACGGCGTGGTCGGCAAGTTCGTGGAGTTCTTCGGCGACGGCCTGGCCGAGATGCCGGTGGCGGACCGGGCCACCATCGCCAACATGGCGCCGGAATACGGCGCCACCTGCGGTTTCTTCCCGGTGGACGAGCAAACCCTGGCCTACCTGGAACTCACCGGCCGCGACGCCGACCAGGTCGCCCTCGTGGAGGCCTACTGCAAGGCGCAGGGGCTGTGGCGCGAGCCGGGACACGAACCGTCCTACTCCAGCGTCCTGGCGCTCGACATGGGCGACGTGGAAGCGAGCCTGGCGGGCCCCAAGCGGCCCCAGGACCGCGTCGGCCTGGGCCAGGTGCGCAGCACTTTCGAGCTGCTCATGGAGCAGGGCGAAGGCGCCCCCGACCAGGACGCCGCCCGCCTCGAGGGCGAAGGCGGCCAGGGCGCCGTGGGCATCGACGCCAGCTACCTGCACGCGAGCAGCCAGGTCTGCGAGCTCGCGGGCGAGGCGATGCACCTGAACCCGGGCGCGGTGGTGATCGCAGCGATCACCTCCTGCACCAATACGTCCAACCCCAGCGTGATGATGGCGGCCGGCCTGCTGGCACAGAAAGCCGTCGCCCGCGGCCTCGCCGTCAAACCCTGGGTAAAGACCTCCCTGGCGCCCGGCTCCCGCGTCGTGACCGAGTACCTCGCCGCCAGCGGCCTGCAGGAGGCGCTCGACCAGCTCGGCTTCAACCTCGTCGGCTACGGCTGCACCACCTGCATCGGCAACTCGGGGCCCCTGCCCGAGCCGATCGAGAAGGCCATCGTCACCGGCGACCTGACGGTGTCCTCCGTGCTCTCGGGCAACCGCAATTTCGAGGGCCGGGTGCACCCGCTGGTCAAGGCCAACTGGCTTGCATCACCGCCGCTGGTGGTGGCCTACGCGCTGGCCGGCAACGTGCGCCTCGATATCAGCAGGGACCCGATCGCCGAGGATGCCGACGGTAAGCCGGTCTTCCTCGCCGACCTGTGGCCGACCCAGGCCGAGGTCGCCGAGGCGGTGGCCCGGGTGAGCACCGCCATGTTCAAGGAGGAGTACGCCTCGGTCTTCGACGGCGACGCCACCTGGCAGGCGATCAGCGTCCCGGACAGCAAGACCTACCACTGGTCCGATACCTCGACCTACATCCAGCACCCGCCCTATTTCCAGGGCATGGCGCCGGAACCCGAGGCGCTCACGGACGTCGATGGCGCGCGGATTCTCGCCCTCCTCGGCGACAGCGTGACCACGGACCACATCTCGCCGGCCGGCTCCTTCAGCGCCGACAGCCCCGCCGGCCGCTACCTGGTGGAGCGCGGCATCCACAAGCCGGACTTCAACTCCTACGGCTCACGTCGCGGCAACCACGAGGTCATGATGCGCGGCACCTTCGCCAACGTGCGCATCAGCAACGAAATGCTGGACGACGTCGAGGGCGGTTACACGCGGCACGTGCCGAGCGGCGAGCAGCTGCCGATCTACGACGCCGCCATGCGCTACGCGGAGGAGGGCACGCCGCTGATCGTGGTGGCCGGACGCGAGTACGGCACGGGCTCCAGTCGCGACTGGGCGGCCAAGGGTACCCTGCTGCTGGGCGTGCGGGCGGTTATCGCGGAGTCCTTCGAGCGCATCCACCGCTCGAACCTCATCGGCATGGGCGTGCTGCCGCTGCAGTTCGCCGAGGGCGAGAGCCGCAAGACTCTCGACCTCACCGGCGACGAGACGCTGTCGCTGCGCGGCATCGCCGGCGGTGTTGCACCGGGGCAGGCGGTTACGCTGGAAGTGAGCTACCCCGACGGGAGCACCCGCAGCTGCGAACTCAAGGCGCGCATCGACACCGCCAACGAGGCCAGCTACTACGCCGGCGGCGGCATCCTGCACTACGTGCTGCGGCAGCTCATGGCCGCCTGAGCGCTCAGGGCGGCGGGACGGCCTGGGCCGCGAGCTCCGGGATCCGGTCCGCCGCCCAGCTTCCCCGCACCCGTTCCGCGCAGCCGGCCACCACGCTCTCCTCCACCGTCTCCGGGGCACCCGGCTCCAGCGGGTCGAAGTGGAAGATGTAAAGGCGCGAGGCAAACTCGGCGAACGGCAGCGAGGACTCCCCGTAGCGCTCGCCGTGGCCGGCCGTGCTGACCACGACCCCGTCGCCCCAGTCCTGGCCGCCGTCGTTGTTCGGGTTGAAGAAGTACACCCGCATTTCCTCCGCCTGGTCCAGGGCCACGCGGAGGATCGTGATCGCGTGCCAGCCGATGAAGCGCGCGGCACTGTCGGTCACCGCGATGCCCGCCGGCTGCGGGTGAATGAGCGGCTGGTTGCCGTTGTAGTAGGGGTGGTAGCAGGCGAAGAAGTGGCGCAGGAAGTCCTCCAGGGCCGCCAGCTTGCCGGTGGCAACGTCCACGTTGATGCGAAAGCCGCGGCCGGCCCACCAGCCGTGGAACTCCGGGTTCACCCAGCGGTGCGGGTCCTCCGCGCGGCCGACGCAGCGCTGCATCATCTGCGCGTAGATGTGGTCCAGGTGGGGGACCACCAGCAGCGAGACCGGGTCGAGGTCGAAACCGAGGAGCGGCGGCCGCGGGAGGCCGCCATCCCGGGAGGAAATCGCGTCGCCCTCGAAATGCATGATGATCGCGTCGTCCCGCGCCGCCCAGGCCACCATCTGCAGCAGGTAGTCCGGCTCGGCATAGGACCACATGGACAGGGCCCGGGCCGACTGGCAGGTCGGGTTGTTGCCCTGGCCGATGCCGAGCGGCTGGCCGAGCACCGCGAGCACCCCGGCCAGGAGCTGCTGCTCCGGCGCGGGCGTGTCGCCGTAGGTCTGCAGCAGCCGCTCCCGCGCCGCGGGGGCCAGCACCAGGCGGAGCTGGCGCCAGAGCGCCGGCGCGACCGGCGGCTGGTACAGGATGCCCCGCTCCAGCATCAGCGCCAGCCCGTACAACGCCTGGCAGCTCTGCGGGTGAATGGCCGCCTCCACCAGCGCGTGGACCAGCCCCTGGTAGCAGAGCAGGCAGTCCCGGCCCGTGCTCGACAGGCCGAGCACGTCCGGCAGCAGCGTGCCCTGGTTGCTGTCCAGGAGATGGCGCACCGCCACCGCGTGGTAGGGCGAGACGAGCCCGGTGTCGTGCATGGAGCGCGCGAGCCCGAGGACTTCGCCCTGCAGGGTGACGGCGTCCATGGCCGCCAGCCGCTCGGCGTAGCCGGCGACACCCGGGTCCTCGCTGCAGGCACGGGTCGGCCCGTAGAGGCTGCTCACCAGCCGCTCGGCGCCGCGGCCGCTACCGCCGAGATCGATTGCCGGGTCCTGCAGGCATCGGGCGATCTGCGTGATCATCTCGCGCACCGGCTCGACCCGGATGGGCCGCTGCTCCAGGATCCGCCAGATCTCCGCGATGAGCTCGTCGATCACCTGTTCGAAACCGAGGCGATCGACGATGAAGCAGAGCGATCGCCGCGCGATGGCCGCCAGGCGCTCGCCCTGCTGCCGCTCCGCCTCGCCGGCGATCCCGAACAGGATCGACAGGTTGAGCGCGACGACCCGCACGAGGTGACTGTGGGCCGCCGCCGGCGTCAGCGGCCGCTGTGTATAGCTGCCCTCGGCAATCGCCAGGAAGCGGAGTTCGCTGAGCACCTCGATCACCACCGTCGCCGAGTCCGGGCTGGTCAGTGCCTGGCGCGCGAGCGCCGGCACGAGCCGGTCCGGCTCGTCCCAGTCCGAGCCACGGAAAATTCCCGCCTCGACGAGCGCCGCGATGCGCTCGTGCAGGAGCTCCAGGCCCCCCTCCTCCGCCAGGATCTGCCGGGCGGCGTCCAGGGCCCGGGGGACCTTGGCGCCATGGGTCACCCGGCTGGCGCCGCGCAGCGCTTCAAGGGCGCCGTCCAGCCGCTGTGCCCGCAGCGCGAGTCGCTGCGCCGGCTCGTCGGCAAGCCTGTCGTGTTCAGCCATCGGCTGCCTCGCTGAGCCGGCGCCGGTCCGCGTGCTCACACATAGAAATCCATCTCTTCCTGCGCCTTGAGCAGGTCGCGCAGCTTGTAGGGGTCCTCGCCCTGGAAGTACACGAGACCCCAGTGGGTGCCGAACGCCGTGCGCTTGGTCACGGTCTCCTCCAGGGGCGGCGTGAGCTCGTGCGACTCGAAGTAGGGATGATCCTCCGTTTCCGGGGGCATCTCCAGACGGCTGACCACGCGCCGGCGCGGATAGACCCCGAAGCAGCCGGCATAGGTCTTCGCGTCGACCACCTCTTTCGGGAAGAACGCGGCGACCTCCTCGGCCGTCGCTTTCGGGTCGAAGGCGAGGATCAGGCCCTGGTAGGCATTGAAGCCGTAGGCCCGTTCGAGCAGTTCGAACACCTTGAAGCCCGGCGGTCGATAGGCGACCTCGCCGAAGTACATTGTGCCGTCGCTGGTCACGAAGTACTCCGGGTGCAGGAAGCCGAAGTCGATATCGAAGGTCTTGATCAGCAGCTCGATCTGCTGGCGGATCTGGTCGCGGTACTGCTCGAGGTCCGGCGTGGCGGGCACGAAGACCGAGTACCCGAGCGTCACGTACTCCGAGATGTTGAGGAAGGCGATCTTGCCGTCGTGGATCCACGCCTCCACCGCGAACTCCCAGCCGTCGAGGTGCGATTCCATGAGCACGGGAAACTCCTCCTCCGGAATCGTATCAACCTCATCCGGCGTACGGATCACGCGGTGGCCGAGGCAGCCCGCCTTGTCGAAGGCCTTCAGGTGAATGGGGTCGTTCGGGTCGCCGTCGAGCTTCAGCAGCGTCTGGTTCACACGCTTCAGGAAGCGGATGACGTCGTCCTTGTCGTGGGCCTCCTCGAAGATGCCGACGCGGATACCGCCGAGCTGCGCCCGCCGCTTCATCAGGGCCTTGTCGCGCAGCAGCATGGCCTGGCCGAACAGCCGCGGCTTGTCGAGGAGCACTGCGTTGATCGCACCGGCCCACTCCACCGTTTCCTCGAACAGGGGGATGGCGACGTCGACACCCATGTCCTTGAGCGTCTGGGCGATTTCCACCGAGCGGTCGTTCAGGCGCTCGAAGTTCCAGGGCAGGTAGGGAATGTCGTGGTTCTGGCAGTACTCTTCAGCCCAGTCCGGGGCGACCACGACGTAGCGGCGATCGAACTGATCCGCCGCCTCGATGGCATTCAGGCTCCAGCCCAGCAGGGCGATATAGCCTTTCTCGGGGTCGTAGTTCTCGGGATTCGCGGTCTTCTTGTCATCGGGCATGGGTCCTCCATGGTGTGAATGAACCCCCCACCCTAACGAGCGCGGCCGCAGATGCCAAATCCTCCACCCGGGGAGCGCTGGAAAATGGCCCGGCTTCGACTACGGTTATTAAGGCCATTTTCCGAGGAGCGCCACCATGACCCTGTTGCTCTTTATCATCACTGCTCTCGTTCTCATTTACCGCGCCACGGACGCCAGCCAGGCGCGCATCGCGCTCGTCGTCGCCACCGGGCTCGGCGTGTTGCTGGACGGCATCGGCACCTTCACGCTGGTGCTCGGCGCCGTGCTCATCGGCGTCGCGTTCCTGCTCATGCAGCCCAACCCGCTGCGCGAGCGGTTCCTCAGCCGGCCGCTGCTGGGCCGTATCCGCAGCATGCTGCCGAAGCTCTCGGACACCGAGGCGCAGGCGCTGGAATCCGGCTCCGTGGACTGGGACGGCGAGCTCTTCTCCGGCAGCCCGGACTGGGACAGGCTGCTCAACGCGCGGCCCGCGCAGCTGAGTGAGGACGAGCAGGCCTTCGTGGACGGGCCGGTGGATGATCTCTGCGCCATGCTCGACGACTGGGCCATGGTCCACGAGGACTTCGACCTGCCCGCGCCGGTGTGGGAGCGGATCAAGGCGGACGGCTTCCTCGGGCTGATGATTCCCGAGTCCTACGGCGGCAAGGGCTTCTCGCACACGGCTCACTCCGAGACCGTGATGAAACTGTCCACGCGCAGCGTCTCCGCCGCGGTCACCGTGATGGTGCCGAACTCCCTCGGCCCCGGTGAACTGTTGCTCGAGTACGGCACCGACGAGCAGAAAGAACACTACCTGCCGCGCCTGGCACGGGGCGAGGAAATTCCCTGCTTCGCCCTCACCTCGCCGGTCGCCGGCTCCGACGCCGGCGCCATCCCGGACAAGGGCATCGTCTGCCGCGGCCAGTGGCAGGGGGAGGAGGGGCTGGGACTCAGCGTCACCTGGAACAAGCGCTACATCACCCTGGCGCCGGTGGCGACGCTGATCGGGCTGGCCATCAAGGTCTACGACCCGGACCGGCTGCTCGGCGGCGACGAGGTCGTGGGCGTGACCTGTGTGCTCGTGCCCCGGGACCTCGACGGTGTGCACGCCGGCGCGCGTCACCTGCCGATGAACACCGTGTTCATGAACGGGCCGACCTGGGGCAACGACGTCTTCATCCCGCTGGAGCAGGTCATCGGCGGCCGCGAGGGCATCGGCAAGGGCTGGACCATGCTCCTCGAATGCCTGTCCATCGGCCGCTCCATCTCCCTGCCCGCCCTCGGCACCGGTGCAGGCAAGCTCGCCAGCCTCGCCACCGGCGCCTACGCCTACACGAGGGAGCAGTTCGGCCGCTCGATCAGCGAATTCGAGGGCGTGCAGGAAGCGCTGGAACCGCTGGCCGGCCACGCCTACCAGATGAACGCGGCGCGGCTGCTTACCGTCGGCATGCTCGACCGCGGCGTGCGCCCCTCCGTGCCCTCGGCACTGCTCAAGTACCGCAACACGGACCTCATGCGCCGGGCCATCAACCACGCCATGGACGTGGTCGCCGGCCGCGGCGTCATCACCGGGCCGCGGAACTTCCTCGCCCGCGCCTACCAGGCCGTGCCCATCGCGATCACCGTGGAGGGTGCAAACATCCTGACCCGCAGTCTCATGGTCTTTGGCCAGGGGGCGATCCGCTGCCACCCCTACATCACCCGGGAAATCGAGGCCGCGAGGGACAGCGACAGCGTACGCGGGGCCCGGGCCTTCGACGGGGTCTTTTATGGCCACATGGCGCACACGGTGCGCAACGGCCTGCGCGCCCTCCTCCTCGGCTACGCCGGCGGCAGGCTCGAGCGCGTGCCTTTCAAGGCGGACCTGGAGCCCTATTACCGCCAGCTGGCGCGCTTCTCTGCCGGCTTTGCCCTGCTCACCGACGTCACCCTGCTGTCCGTGGGCGGCGGCCTCAAAGCCCGGCAGCGCCTGTCCGGGCGCATGGCCGACAGCCTGGTCGCCCTTTACTACGCCTCGGCCGTGATCAAGTTCTGGCACGACCAGGGCTACCCGCCGGAGCAGAAGCCGCTGGTGGAATGGTGCCTGCAGCGCAACCTCGCGGACCTGCAGGACGCGCTGCGCGGCGCCGTGGACAACTTCCCCGTCCCCGCCCTGCGCCGTCCGCTGCGCTGGCTGGTATTCCCGCCCGGTCATACGCGCCTCTCGGGCCCGGACGATACGCTCGGCCGCACCGTTGCCGCCGCCATCGTCGAGGACACGCCGCTGCGCGATGCCCTCGCCGCCGGCTGCTATCGCAACGAGAACCCGGACGACTCGCTGGGCCGCGTGCTGAACGCCTACCGCCTCGCTCGGGAAACGGCTCATATCCGCGACCGGCTGCACGCCGCGATCCGCAAGCGCGACGAGGACGAACTCGACGGCATTGCCCTGCTCATGGGCCACCAGCGCGCGGAGCTGGTGAACTGGGCCGTGGGCGAGGGGATCGTCAGCGAGGAAGAGCGCGAGCCGCTGCTGGCTGCGTTGACCGCCCTGTACGACGTGCTTCGCGTGGATGCCTTCGACCCGAGCGGCCTGCGCGAACTCGCGCAGGCCGCGAAGGGCAAGCGCCGCGTGGTCGAGCGCCCGGCACCGCAGGAGCCGCTCGAGGAACCGGAACCCTACCCGGAGACCGGGAGCTACGCGGTAGAGGAGCGCACGGCCGACGCGGACATTGCCGAGGACGAGGAGAGCCGCGACCCGACCGCCTGAACCGCGGAGGCCGGCCTATTTCCAGCCGCCAAGGATGGCGCCCATGGCTGTCATGGTGACGACCCAGTACCCGCCGTTGACCAGCAAGTAGGCCCATGGACGCCGCTCGAAGAGCGCGACCACGCCGATAGCGAAAAACAGCCAGCCGAAGCCGGTAAGGAAGCCATACAGGGCACCCGATGCCAGCGTTACCCCGGGCGCCGCGAGAAACATGGCCAGGCAGAAGGCCATGACCAGCAGGAACAGGAAGGCGAGCCCGAAGATCATCGCCTTGTTACCGCCGGCGACCGTGGCATCGTCGAGACCGGCCGCGCGCTGCCAGGCAGCGCCGAAGAGTGCGGGCGCGTACCACGCACCCCCAATGACGAAGCCGACCAGTGCCGCGACGATCACGGCGGGCAGGTTGATGACGCCTGGGTCCATGACCTTTCCCCCTCGCTTGTTATGGTTATACGGGAAGGGTTGGCCAGGCGGGCCGCGCGGTCAAGGGCCATTCGTCGCAGCACGGACTCGTCCTGCCGCAGGGACCGGCCCGGCACCCATGCTGCGCGTGTCTACTCCCCGGCGGACGTCTCGTCGGGGGCGGCCTCGATGCGCGTGTCGGGATTGAACTCGTTACTGAAAATCTGCCAGAAGGCCAGGAACAGCACGGCGATGAGCGGGCCGATGACAAAGCCGTTGATTCCGACCAGCGAAATGCCGCCGAGGGTGGACAGGAGCACCATCCAGTCCGGGAGCTTGGTATCCCGGCCGACCAGGATCGGCCGCAGGATGTTGTCTGCGAGGCCGATGACCAGCACGCCGTAGGCAATTAGCACCGTCGCCGAGACGAGCTCACCGATGGCGTACAGGTAGAGCGCGGCGGGCAGCCAGACCACGCCGGCGCCGACGACCGGGATCAGTGAGAGCACGGTCATCACCACCCCCCAGAGGAGCGGGCCGGGCAGGCCGAGGATCCAGAAGATCAGCCCGCCCAGCGCTCCCTGAACGATCGCCACCAGCAGGTTGCCCTTCACGGTGGCGCGGGCCACCTCGGCAAACTTCTGGAACAGGTGCCGCTCCCGCTCGTCGCCCAGGGGCAGCGCATGGATGAGCTTCTCGACCAGGGCCCGGCCGTCGCGGAGCAGGAAGAAGGCGACGTAGAGCATGAGCGCCAGCTGCAGCATGAAACCGAAGGCCCCCTGGCCGAAGGCGAGCGCGTTGCGGGCCAGAAACTGGCTGGCGGTCACCGCCGCCTGCGCGGCGTTCTCCCGCGCGGTGGTCATGTCGATATCCAGGCGCTCCAGCAGGGCCTGGACGCCCGGGAAGGCCGCGCGGACCTTTTCGAGGTAGACACCGGGCTGGAGCTGCCCCGCCTCGATCTTCTCGAACAGCGCCAGCCCCTGCTGCAGGAAGGAGATCAGCAGGAACAGGACCGGCAGCACGACCAGGACGACACAGGCCAGCAGCGTGACCAGGGCGATCGTGTTCGGCCGCTCACCCCAGCGCCGCGACAGCCATACCTGCACCGGGTGGAACAGTACCGCGATGATCGCGGCCCAGAGCAACGGCGCCAGGAACGGCCAGAGCAGCAGGCCGAAGAGCAGCGTGACCGCCACCAGCATGCTGAGGAAGGCCATGTGTTCGAGCTTCTCGCTCACGAGGGCTCCGGGAGGCAGGGTCCAAGATCCAGCATTATGCAGTGCCCGCCCGGCCCGGGGCCACCGCTGCGGCCGGCGCAGGGGGAACTTGTTACCCGCGAGACGGTCGAAGTGAGTGACAGTGAAGAGTGCCGGATGTGGTACCCTTGCACTGGAACCTGGGGGCGATACGGATTCGACGGCAGTAACGAACCCTGAGGTGCATGCCGTGATGGCAGCCAATCACGTAAATCCAAAGCTGCAAACCAATAGTTGCCAACGACGACAACTACGAGGTAGCGCTGGCCGCGTAAGCGGTCCATCGTGACCCTCATCTAGTGGCTTCGGCCCTAGCGGTCTTTAGCAAGGTGCCAGTACCGCGCTACTGACTGTCATAGAGAACTGGATCGCAGCCGGGCATGTCCCGGGTCAGGCTGTTAAACATAAACGGGGCTCGCCGACCACGTCCTGCCCGTCGGGCTGTGGAAGGCTAAAGCAATAGACGGAACCTAAGCATGTAGAGCCGAAGGCGGAGTACTGGCGGACGCGGGTTCGATTAACACCATGGTCGCCACGGGGAGTGATCCCCGTTGGAAAAAGAGGGCTCATACGGTGAACGCTAAGGGGCTGGCAGTGAAAAGCCCTACGCCAACGCCGTCCGGTGAATGGGAAACCAGCAAGCCGGCTAGAGACTCATAGGCTCCTACCGATGCCCAGGGCATCCACGGAGTACTAGGGTGGGCATGAAGATGCTCACAACACGCCCTCCCCTGCCACCGGGCCTGGCCCGATGCAGGTGAAGGAATAGTCCAGCCCATGTCGAAAGGCATGGATCAGCTGTCCCGCCGCCTCCACCAATTCCCCTCCTCGGCCCAAGGCCGGGGAGGATTTTCTTTCCGCCGCAGAATACAGTTCGAGCGCACGTTGTGCCTTCTTGCGTGGCATTGCTAGGCTTTAGACATGCCGCTGATTGCCAGGCGCGCCCGCCGGTTGTGCCGGGGGCATCGCAAAGCTAGCGCGAAGAGGCGCAAGGACGGCGTCAAAGATCCCTGTGTGCGGGTTCGGCACGCGATGGTCCTGGTGGTCTGCCTGCAGGGCCCCTGCGTCACCGCACAAGGTCTTACCCTCGGCCCCATCGACGTGGGGGGCGCGGTGCGCGCCAACCTGCTGAACAAGAGCTGGGAAACCCGCAAGCGCTTTCCCCGCGACGCTCTTGAGTTCGACACGTTGCGCCTGCGCCTGGATTTCGAACAGGATCAGTGGGAAGGCTCGTCGCAGTACCGGTTCTACTACTACGACGAAACGGACCGCTACACTCACTTTCTCCACCATGCCTGGGTCGGCTACCGGCTGGCGCCGGGACGCACGCTGCGCGCCGGCGTGCACCAGGTCCCCTTCGGCAACCTGCCCTACAACTCCCACAGCTATTTCTTTTCCCTGGCCTACTACGTGGGACTTGAAGACGACTACGACCTGGGCATCAAGTACACCGACCGGCGCGGCCTCTGGCGCTTCGACCTTGCGTGGTACCTCGAAGACGAGGGTAGTGGCTACGGCGACAGCAGGGACAGCGCTCGCTACTCCTACGATGTGGTGAAAAGCGCCACCTCAGCCAACGGCGAGGAGAACCAGCTCAACGCCCGGGCCAGCTATACGCTGGCGCATGGCGAGCACGGGGCATCGCAGGTCGGGGTTTCCCTCCAGGCGGGGGAGGTGCCCAACGACGCTACCGGCAGGACGGGCAGCCAGGTAGCCGCGGCCCTGCACTGGAACGGGGACTTCGGCCCCTGGAATCTCAAGGTGCAGAGCGCCTGGTACCGCTACAACCTCGAGAACCCCCCGGGGCAGGCGGACACGGCCGTCGTCATGGGGGCCTACGATTTCCCCTACCGTGTCGCTGCGGAGGGCACCCTGCACAGCGTCGGCATCAGCTACCACTGGGACGTGGACTGGGGCACGGTCACCGGCATCACCGCCTACGAGGACTACAGCGTGCTGCGCAAGGCCGGGGCGGACTTCGAGGACTCCATGCAGAATGTCGTCGGCGTTTCCGTCGACGCCGCGCCACTATTCATCTACGCGGACATCGCGCTCGGCCAGCATAACGCCTGGATCGGCCGTGACTTCGGCACGGCCCTTGCCAGCGGCGGGGACGACGACCTCCATGTGCGGGTAAACCTCAACATCGGCGCCTACTTCTAGTCACGCAACCCGGCACCGCAGGGAACAGCAGGAATGGCCTCGGTGTCGCAACGCTGGCTCGTCGCAGCAAAAGGAGCGTTTCGGCGACATGTAGCCGGCGGGTACTGGCAGGCCCTGCCGTCTTCAGGGGACTCACTGCTGCCCGGCACCACCTGACAGAAAATAGAAGTAGGCGTAAGGCACGAGGCCCGCCAACGTCGGTTTGAGCGGCGCGGCAAGGGGTGATGCCAGAGCCCGATAGCGGCAGGCACGGAGATACCAGCGCTGTAGCAGCACCGATGGGGTTCGCCGGTGCTCCTTCGCCATGACGGCATACTCCCGACGCTCGACCCAACTCGTGGGCTCGCGCTGCAGCGCCGCCATCACGCGTTCCGGCACCGCCGCCTCCCACTCCGCCACAAGGTAGCCGAGCGTATGCCTCAGCTGGCAGAGCATACGCGTCCGACGGGCCAGGTCCAGGACGACATCCCAGTCGATGCCTGACCCTTCGTCGCCGAGCAAAGTCAGCGCATCCGGAATCCAGGCGAGCTTTGCCTCGCTCCAGCGCGCGCCGTGCACGCAGGCGTGGTACAGCAGCAACGTATCCGATGGCAGGCGCACCGGGGTGCCGCGCCAGTCCACGTTCTGCGCACCCTCGTAAAGCGACGCTTCGTCCATGGGCACGAAGCGCGTCAGCTGGGCATGGAGGTCTACCTCACTGCCGTTCCGCCGAAAGCCCCAGCCATGCTGGAACGCGACTTCCTGGAGACGGAGCAGGCGTTTCCTATCGATCCTCGCGGGGCTCCATCCAGCGCCGGCGACGGCAGCAACCGCCGCCGCGAAGCTTGCTCGCGGTACCAACACATCGATATCGACCATGTAGCGCACGCCATCATCCCGGTAATGGCGAAGACTCATCGCCCCGCCCTTGAGAAGCATCGGCTCGATACCTGCACGCTCGAGTTCGCCGAGGAACTGGCGGGCCTGAAGGAAAAGGGCCTGGTTGCGAAACCAGCTGTGCCGGTACACGACCTTCAGGCGAGCGCCGCAGGGCACGACGTCGCTCCCCCGGCAGAGGTTTCGATAAACCATCGGCAAAAGCCGGAAGGAGGCGGCATCCATGTGCTCCAGATCGCCCCGCTCCAGCCACTGCTGCCAGGCCTCCCGGGCTACCGGCCCGGTTGCAATCGCCGCCCGCAGCAGCAGCGCCTGCTGTGCGCTCGGTGCACAGTCGTGCAGTTCGTAGGCAGAACTTACTGCGAGCGCGCTCATGACCGCCGGCGGTCCAGGTGCCGCTTGAGCACGGCAAGGTATTCACTGCGCGCCGCGGCGTTGCCCAGCCCCTTGTTGGCGCCGTGCAGCCGCCGGTACATCACCACATCGTCCATCCCCGCCTGGCGAAGGCCGGCCTGCAGGATTCTCGTCGCCCATTCCACGACCTCGGTCTGGCGAAACGTCTCGGAGAAGCCACCCGTCCGTTCGAAGGCTTCACGCCGAAGAAGGGCCGCCCCCGGGTGAGGTGCTGCCAGCACAGGCAGGTCGCTTGCTGCCGGATCGTCGCCATCGCGAAACTCACGCACGCCTCCCCAGACCATGTCGAGGGTCGGGTCATCGGCCAGGGCTGCAAGCTGGCGAGAGAGCTTGCCCGGCGCCCAGAGATCGTCAGCATCGAGGAAGGCGAGATAATCGCCGCGCGCCCTGGCCGCCCCCAGATTGCGCGCCGCGCCGCTGCCCGCGTTGTCCTGGCGGAAAACCCGCACCTGATCTCCGAAAGGGCAGAGTACCGCCGCCGTACCATCCGTGGAGCCGTCGTCGACGACGATGACGTCCAGGTTGGCACCCTCCTGGCCAAGAGCCGACTCGAGGGCGGCGGCCAGGAAAGCCTCCGCGTTGTACGCGGGAATCACGACGGTGACCAGCGGCAGCGCACACTTTGCCTTCATCAGAAATCCTCAAACCAGTCCCAGTTCCGCCGGTCCTCCGCCCGCTTGCGTACGGCGGCGAGGCGGTACTCCGGTACGCCGGCGGCACGCCGCACGCGCGCCACCCGGGAGCGCCGGAAGTCATCGGGCAATGGCAGACGTTCATAGGCGGGGAAGCTGAGCACCTGTGCGAGAACCTTCTGCAAGGAAGGCATGTGCACGTCATCGAAGACGATCACGCCTCCCGGCGCCAGCATGCGATTGATGAAGTAGAACTCCACGGCGACCTGGTCGAAGGTGTGCCATCCATCAATGTAGGCAAAATCATACCGGGCCCCGGCGGCAAGCAGCCGGGGCAGGCAGAGCTCCGATAGCTCCTCATGGAAAACGAGCCCCCCGGGGATCCCCGCCTCCTGTAGATGGCGCAGACCGGCACCGTGCCAGTCCCGGGTCTGAAAGGCATCGATGATGTCGTAACGCTCCGGCGGATCTTCAAGGGCAGCCAGTATGCTGAGCGTTGAAACCCCATAGGCCAGGCCCACCTCGAGGATCCGCGCGGGCCGTTGGTCGCGCAGCCAGCGCTGTAGCAGCTTAGCCTCGACGACCGGCAGTTCCGAGTGCAGCGGCAGCGTATCGCCCTCCGCGGTAACGATGACACCGGCGGACCTCAGGCGCTCGAGCACCTGCATAGCCGCTTCACGCCGGTCGCTACTCATCTTGAGCCCCGGCGCTTGCGATCGATCGACGCCCGCAGCAGCTGGAACAGCTCCCGGTGGATCACCGCCGCCTGGCTGGATTGGTTGGCGCGGTGGATTCGCCGCTCCAGCGTCACATCGGGCAGTAGCCTCATCGGCAGCCCCGCATCCCGAGCTCGCGCAAACCAGTCTGCATCGCTTGAAATCGGGTAGCGAGGGTCGAACCCACCGAGCTCAGCAAAGACTGAGCGGCGCACCATGAGACCACCGGGAAGGAAGGCAGGCAGCGGTTCTCCGAGGGGCTGCAGGCGGAACCAGTCCGGGCAGTCGGCCCCGGGCTCCAGGAAGCAGCGCTGGTGCGCCACGGTGTAGGCAAGAGCGGGCTCGAGACCGAAAGCACACAGATGTGTTGCGAGCGCCTCGGGGCGCCAGCGGTCGTCCTGATCGAGAAACGCGAGGTATTCACCACGCGCCACAGCGACACCGCGGTTGCGCGCGACGGTAACGCCGGCGTTACCCTGGCTCAGCAGGCGAACCGACGGATGCTTCCGCTCGTGGTACTCGGCAATGCGCCGGGTTCCGTCGCTCGAGCCGTCATCGACCAGGATCACCTCGAAGTCAGCCTCCACCTGGCCCAGCACACTCGCAAGCGCCTCGGCGAGGAATGCCTCACCGTTATGGAGCGGCATGATCACGCTGACCACGGGCGTCCCGGACATTACCAGTCCTCCGTGCGCTCGTAGCCGAGCTGCACCAGCAGTTCACCGTAGCGCTCCCGGAAACGGCGCCGCAGTTCGGGTGTGAAATGCTGCCGCCAGCTTCCGGGCAGCCCCGAGCGGTAGTGATGCATCGGATCGGTCTCCCCGGGACGGCGACCTCCCGACTTCGCGGTGAAGTCATGGCGCCGGATACTCCCTTCGAGAGTCCGCGGGTCTACCCGTGTGCTGCGCCACCGGGGCACGCCGGGCGCGCCGAACTCCGCTTCCAGGCGCGCCGCCAACTTGTTCCACACCCGGATCGCCTGCGAGAGAGCGACCGCACGAGGTTCGACAGCCAGCCCCCACTGCCGCAGCAGGCGCTCGACATGTTCCACGGGACGGGCGACAACCTCTTCAAAGCGCCACTCGCAGATGCGCTCATCGCCGTAAGGCCAGGCAGCCATCGCCGAGAACTGATCCTGCCGGCAATCGAGCTCCAGGAGCAGTCCCTCCTCCTCTCCAGCGGCCTCCAGTTCCCGTCGATGGGCGGCGAGTTCCGGCCAATCAGTGGTGGGATGGCTGAAGCGATGGGCAAAGTAGGAGGACACGAGCACATCACGTGGGTCGCGAACAAGATGCACGCCGCGGAATGCGGGCAGCGCTGCGAGAAGCTCCGGACGCGCATTGCTGAAGACGACGAAATCGGGCGCACTGTGAGGGCTGTCAGATGCGAGCACCGCAGGCAGGCTCCCGGCATCATGGATCACCGACCGGCGCCAACCGAAGGAGGCGCAGAGTTCACGGAAGACAGCGCTACTCCAGGTGCTGGCGCTGCGATGATGGGCAAACAGGCAGAGAACTGTCACGAGGATTCAGCGCGCAGCCGGCGGCGGTGCTTGGCCACCACCCGAAGCGTGTAGTGCCGGACGAGGTCCCGCCGGTTGGTGAGATTTCCCGCGTGGCGCCGGTAGAGCGTCGCCACGCGCGGCTCTCTGCGAATGGCTGTAGCCGCGGTCGCGGCGGCGAAAAACCAGTCCACGTCTTCACAGTAAACGAGAGACTCGTCCAGGTAACCCACGCTGTTGAAGACCTCTCGGCGGAACAGCCCCGTGCAGAGGGAATTGGCGAAGAGAGGCGCCCCGGTGGCAACCCACTGCCCCTCCCACTCGTGCAGTTCCTGCAGCTGCCCCTGGACAACGGCGAGCCCGGGATCGGCATCCAGCGCGGCTATCTGCCAGGCCAGGCGATCGTCAGGCCAGCGATCGTCGGCGTCGATGAAGGCCAGGTACGCGCCCCGCGCGGCGCGGATGCCGCGGTTGCGTGCGGCGGCCGGCCCGGACCGTGGCTGCGTCAACAGTCTTGCCGGGGCGCCGCATGCACGTACCCTGTCGGCGCCGCCGTCGTCTGAACCGTCATCGACCACCAGTATCTCCAGCTGCGCCAGGTCCTGCTCACAGACGCTCTGCAGGGCATCCACGACAAACGCCTCACCATTGTGCAACGGCATGATGACCGAGACCCGGGGGGCGCTCATGCGGCGTTCGCCAGCTCGCGCAATAGCCGGACCGCATGATCGGGCTCCGGCCCGAGCGCCAGCTCATAGCAGGGAACAGCCGAGACCAGGTCCCGAAGGATCGCCGTACTGCCGCGGCCCGCACCGGGAAGCTGGAAGACGGTGGTTGGCGCCAGCGCGAGAAAGGCCGCGGCGGGGCTCAGGGGAGCCAGGCGCGTAACGGACTCAACGACCCTCGGAACAACGACGGCGCAAAGAGACCGAGGCGCGGAAGATCGCCCCGGTACAAACAGAACCGCCTTCTCCCGCCCGCTATCCTGGGGGACGTCTACCAGGGAGCGCAGCTGCGGCACGCGGAGCAGCGCCCGCTCATCGACCTTGGCAGAGCGATAGAGGCTGTGCAGCTTCGGCAGCGAGCCGGGCTCGACGACCACGTAATCGTCGCCGAGATAACTCATGCCGGCCGCGAGCGCTGCCAGCGCCGTCGTGGACTTGCCGGAACCGCCCTTTCCGGTGAGCAGCACCGCGGCTTCATCGCCACCTACGGCCGCGCCATGGACGAGTTGCATACCCCGCTCCCCGCACCACCAGTGCCAGAGCCCGCGAAGCGGGGCCGCATACTCCCAGTAGGGACAACGCGTCGCGTCGTCGACCCAGGCCACTGCCCTGCCCGCAGCGGCATCATGGAGCATCAGTACCCCGGAGCCCGGCTGGAAGGCGACCCGCACGAGGCCCGTTTCGCTGAAGCCATCGATCTCGCCACGGGAAGCCAGGGTGTCGCGCGGCCATGGAGGCGCAGGCAGCGCCACACCGCTCGCGGCACTGTCCCAGACACAAACCTGCAGCGAAGGCGCGCTGCCACCGGCCACGGGCGTCCGCGCAAGGGCAGGAAGGAACAAGCGCTGCGCCGCGGTCCCGGCGAAGTCGATGGCAACGACACCACCCGCCAGCGCAAATTGGTGCGACAGGCGCCCGGCTCGCTCCGCAGCGCGCTCGAAGGCCGCGCACACCTCGCGAAAATACCGGGCTACAACCTCCGGCGCCGGGGCGACAGCGGCGGGCTCCACGATGACTAGAGCGGCCTGCCGGCCTCGTCCATCTCGTGGATGGGGTCCAGGAGCAGGAGCTCCTGCAGGTCCGTGAACTTCTCCAGTTGCGGACTTTCGTAGTCGCCCTCCGCAGGGGTTGAGGGCGGCATTTCCACGGCGGCGCGCTCGGGAGCAGCAACGATCAATTGCTCACGTTCCAGCTTTGCAACGAAGTCCCGGATATCGATGGCGCACGGAGTCACGCCGGGGCCGTAGCGGCTACCGAGGCGCTCCACGAGCGATGTCGTGGTGACGCCGGCAGCGAGATCCTCCCAGATCGACCGGGCGCTCTCGTTGAGGCTGTAGTAAGTACCGCTCTCGAAGTTGAGAATAATGGCTTCACCTTCGATGACCTCGGAAATCACCGCGGGTTCATTGATCCGGTATCCGCTCACCTTCGGCCTCCCGCCGACGTGCCATAGCACCTGCGCTCCGGATAATCGTACGACTCACAGCGCCATTGCAAGCCAGGCGGTTCGAACCTGGCGATTCAGATACGGAGAAAGGGGAAGGAGCCGCCTTTCTCGACGACCAGAGATCCCTCTTCCGGACGAACGCGATGCAGTTCCCCGTCCAGGTTGATAAGTCCATCGAGAGCGATCTCGAGCCGATGACCGTTGTGGCTGAAGTGCCCAGCGCCTGCCCCCGCCGTCCGGTGCCCACGGCCGCAGAGCATGAAAGGCAGGCTGCGCAGTAACCGCCGATGCCCCGACGCAATCACGGTGCATCTGACGGCGCCCGGCTCCCGGCCCCAGAAAGGATTCACCCCGAGGAACAGGCGGTCCAGCGACGTCACCAGGACGACCAGTGCGTCCCGGGCCGGAAAATGCCGGGAGCCGTCCAGGCTCAGCGTAGTAGGCACCGGGCTGGCGAAGCGCGGATCCCCCCGGCGCAGTCCCCAGAGGGTGCGCGCCACGGCAACGGCGAGACCGGCGTTGTCTCGCAGGCCGCGGGCGTGAACCTTGCGGTGCGCATACTCGGTGCCCTGGATGACGGCACCGGCGCCGAGGAACATGCCGTAGGCATTGTCGCGGCCGTCGGCGAAACGCACTCTCAGGATCGGCCGGCTGAGCGTCTCGCACGTGCCCCGATGCCGCCCGGCCGACCAGTCGAACAGTCGCCTCGCAGCCCTCGTCAGGCTGCCGCGCACGCCCAGCCGGTCCGCGCTCATGTTGGCGGTACCGCCCGGCAGCAGCGCCACGGGCAGGCGCCCCGGAAAGGGTTGATGCTCCAGCACCTCGCCCAGAACCCGGGCCACCGTGCCGTCACCGCCGTTGATGGCAAGCACATCGATCTCGTGCCGGGCGAACTCGGCGAGGGCTTCGCGCACCTCCCCGCCGTGGCCGGTAGGAAAGTGCATGACATTCGGGTAACGCCGCGCCAGCGCTTCCAGGCGACCGAGCTGCTGTCGGTTGCGACCGCTATTGGCGTTGCTGAGCAAACCCAGGCGCAGGACCCCCTCGCTCAGCGCCACAGGCGCCTCCCTGACTTCGCCCTCGTCGTACGCGGGCAGGGGCCAGCGGGCGACGGCACGGCCGGCCAGCAGGTCCCTGGGTTCAGCCGCGGTCATTTTGATCCCAGCGGCAGCGCGCCGCAGTCACCCCGCGGGTGGCATCCCGGAGGACCGCCTGCCGCCGGCGCCTCGCCCATGGTGACCAGTACAAGCAGCAAAGCGTAGGCGTTCAGTTCGATTACCTCCTCGAGGAAGCGGTTCGGAACCGCCAGGTGAACAAGCCCCTTGTCCAGTGCAGCCGCCGCGAGCACCAGCGCGGCGGCCAGCGGCAGCAGAAGACCGACGCCGGCGAAAAGAAAGCGCAGCAGGCGGGCCGGCTCCCGGTAGAGGCAATGCAGGAGCAGGTACAGGAGGTAGCCGTAGCAGGCCGGGAAGACCGCGTACTTGAGCAGGTAGGAGAGCTGATGCAGCAGGCCGCCGGGCGTAATCCAGGCCCGGAAGTCTGACTCTCGATAGCTGATCGCCAGCAAGGCCAGGGCCAGCGCGCCGAAGAGCCGGCGGCCGAACGCATCCGGCGCCACGGCCACGCGGCGCAGTGCAAGCAGGGCCGCCAGTACGGTGAGCGCCAGCTGGCTGTACTCGAGCGGGCTGTTCTCCTGGTAGGCTGCCTCCAGCGATGCCCAGGGCAGCCGGGCGAGCAGCAGGTCCACGGCGAGCACGCACAAGAGGAACGCGGCCACCGTTGTGCTGCGGGTCAGCACGGCAGGGCCTGGCCGAGAAGGTCGCGGATGCGCCACAGCGCCCGGAGATCGTCGGCCGCCGCAGGCGGTCTCGGCGCCGCCTCGCGGGCCGGAGCGCCATCGCGGTTCAGCCAGGCGGCCCTGCCGCCCGCGACCAGTTGCCGCTGGATGACGCCGATGTCGCGCTGCATGTACGCCGGCCCGAACAGGTGTGCGAGGCGGTCCCGCAGGGCGTGGTAACGAAGCGCCGCGCGCAGGCGCTGCGGCGCGGTCGCACCGGCGGGCAGGGGTTCGTCGAGATCGTAGATGTAGAGCGGCTTGCCGGTCACGCTGGCCTCGGCCAGCATCGATACGCTCTCGCCCGTGGTGACCAGCCGGTCCGCCACACCGAGAAAGGCGAAGTACGGGTTGGCCACGGCCCCCTCCTGCCAGCGATAGACGTAGTTGGGAACCGTGAGCTCGGCAGCGAAGGCCTCGAAGGTCTCCGGGGCCGTCCGCGCACTGTCGGTGACCAGCAGGGACCCCCCTTCCGTCTGCGCCCGGTCGTTCACCAGGCGCCCGAGCTCTGTGCCCTTACGCGGGTTGAAGACGAAGGAACCGCTGTTGCCGCCGAGTAAAACCGCCGTGCGCGGGCCGGGCAACCGCCTGAACCGTGGTGCCCAGGCTGCCGCCTCCGCCGCCAGGCGCTCGCGCGTGACCCGGTGCAACGGCAGGCTGATCACCAGCACGTTGTCCCGTTCCGGCAGCGCGTACTGCGGCGTACTGATGACGAGATCGAAGGCCTCGAGCGGTGCCCAGGGGCGGCCCATGTGCACGAGGCGGGTGCGTCCCCCTGCCTGCCGGCGGATCCAGCGCGCCACCGGCTCCATCTCACGGCCGGCACTGATGACCAGGTCGGGCCAGGGCGGCGCGAGCGGCGTGCTCCGGCGCCGGTCCACGCCCGCAACGAGCAGGTTGCTGGACCTGGCGGCGACGATCTTCGGTAATAGTACCGGCGAGCGGTAGATGACCCGTTTCCGGGCCGCGGGCAGGCCGAGTAGTTCCCCCAGGGCGAGGACCTGGTTGTTGTCTCCCGCGCGGTCGCTCTGGAGCAGCCAAACCCTTGGTTCTACGGGTTTTTCAAGACAAGCAGCTGTCAGTGGTGCGGTCATCGGTCCAAGGGTGGTCGGTGGCGGTGGCGCCGAAACTAGCCCAGGGCACGGGCCCGGCAATCCTCCCCGGGGGCTTATCCGGTGCTCCGAACGCGTTTGCTACCGTGCGCGCCGTGCAACAGATACTGACAAGCCACGCGCCATGAGCGCCCGCCCGGACAGCGCCGCCTGGCCCCGACGCCTCGCCTGGCGTGCGCAGGCACTCCCCCTCGGCCTGTTCTGGGCGGGCTCGAGCCTGCTACCGCCGCGGCTCGCAGCGGCGGCGGGAAGCCGGCTGTTCCGCTGGCTGGGGCCGCTCACCCGCAAGCAGCGCTTTGTCGCCCGGAACCTCGAGCTCGCCTATCCGGAACTGGACACCGCCGAACGCGACGCGATTGCCCGGGATGTCTGGAGCAACTTCGGCGCGGTGCTCGCCGAGTACCCCCACCTCGGCCGCTACGCGGCAGCGGGCACGGACGCGCTGGAGACCGAAGTTCACCCGGCGACCCGCGTGTTCCTGGGCGAAGGCAGGCCGGCGGTCTTCGTCACCGCCCACCTGGCCAACTGGGAGCTCCCGGGGCTCGCCCTCGGCCGTCTCGGGGTACAGTTGAGCGTGGTCTACGCACCGCAGGGCAACCCCCACGTGGATGCCATGCTGCAGCAGCACCGCAGCGCGCTCGGCTGCGACTTCGTGCCGAAGACCGACTCTATCCGCACGCTGGTCGCCGCGCTGAAGGCCGGCCACTCCGTCGGGCTGCTCTCGGACCAGCGCACGGATTTCGGTGAGCAGCTGCCGTTCTTCGGTCGCCCCGCCATGACCGCTATCAGCCCGGCCTGGCTCGCCCTGCGCCAGGGCTGCCCGCTGGTGCCGGTGCGAGTGGAGCGGCGTGCCCATGGGCGCTATCGCGTCCATGTGCTCGCCCCCCTGTCGGGTGACGACACGTCCCGCGCCGGTGTACTCGCCCTCAGCAAACGATTGAACGGGCTTTTCGAAGCCTGGATCCGCGAGCGGCCCGGCCAGTGGCTCTGCATGCGCCGGCGCTGGCCCGGCCGCATCGAGGCCTGAGCATGCAGCTGCTCGGCGACATTTTCCGACGCTACCCGCTGCGCGCCACGCTGCTTCTCTGCGCTTTGCTCCTCGCCAGCCTCGCGGAGGGCCTGGGCCTCGGCAGCCTCCTGCCCATGCTCACGGTGGCCGTGGAGGGCAAGACGGGTGACGGCCCCGGCTACGCCGTCGTGCGCTGGCTGGAAGCCGCCGGTATCGAGCCCGAACTCGGCCCCCTGCTGCTCCTGATACTCCTCGGCATCACGCTGAAGAGCGTGCTCCTGCTCCTGGCCCACGGCCAGGTCGGGACCACCGCAACGCGCTTCGTGACCGCGCTGCGCCACGAGCTGCTGGCAAGCACCCTCGCCAGCCGCTGGGAGCATTTCCTCTCGCTGCCCGGCGGCGCGCTCACCAACACCGTGAGCATGGAAACACAGCGCGTCGCCACCGCCTTCCTGGCGGGCATAAACGCGGTAACCTTCCTGCTGCAGGCTCTGGTCTACGCCGCCGTCGCCCTGGCCATCTCCTGGCAGGCCACGCTGGTTGGGGTGGCCGCGGGCGTCGTGGTCATCGGCGCCTGTGGCCTGCTCGTCGCCGCGTCGCGCCGCGCCGGGCACCGGCAGACAGCGTCCATGCGCGAGCTCGCCGGTCAGCTCGCGGATATCCTGCTCTCCGCACGGCCACTGAAAGCCATGGGGCGGGAGTCCCTGGTGGAGGCCGCGCTGGTCAGCGAAAACCAGCGCCTCGACCGGGCCCTGCGCCGGCAGGTGGTGAGCGCGGCGGCACTGACCGCCGGCCAGGAAGAGCTGTTCGCCGTCGCCATTGTCGCCGGCCTCTACGTGGCCCTGGCACCGCTGCAGATGCCGTTTCCGACCGTACTGGTGCTCGTGCTGGTACTGGGCAGGATGCTGGCCCAGCTGGGCAAGGTGCAGAAGGAATACCAGAAGGTGGCCATCGGCGAGAGCGCCTATCTCTCCTGCCGGGACACCATCGCCGCGGCGCGCGCGGCGACCGAGCGGGGTGGCAAGCAACCGCCGCCGCCGCTGCGCCGGGGCATTTCCCTGGACAAGATCTGTTTCAGCTATGGCGGCGCGCCGGTCTTCGACGGGCTCGACCTGCACATCGCCGCCGGCACCCTGACCACGCTGATGGGTCCCTCGGGATCGGGCAAATCGACGCTGCTGGACCTGGTGCTGGGCTTCGCGACCCCCGGCGCAGGACAGGTGCGGGTCGACGATCAGCCGCTCGCGGAAACCGCGCTGGTAGCCTGGCGGCAGCAGATCGGCTACGTCCCCCAGGAAACCCACCTGCTCCATGACAGCGTGCTGCACAACGTCACCCTGGGCGACCCGGGCCTCGGTCCGGCCGACGCCGAGCGGGCGCTGCGCGAGGCCGATGCCTGGGAGCTCGTCGCCCGGCTACCGGGTGGCCTCTCGCACGTGGTGGGCGAGCGCGGGGGGCGTCTCTCCGGCGGCCAGCGCCAGCGCATTCTCATCGCCCGGGCCCTGGCCCACCGCCCCCGGCTGCTCATCCTCGACGAGGCGACCAGCGCCCTCGACGACTTAAGCGAAGCGGCGATCTGCAGGACCCTCCAGCGCCTCAAGGGCAGGCTCACGATCCTTGCCGTTTCCCATCGGCCCGCCCTCGCCGAGATCGCCGACCGCGTCTATAGACTGCCCGCGCCGGCCAGGACCACACCGGCCTTGACCGCGATCAAGGTTGCGCGGGATTGCGCACCTGCCGGCAGGGCGAATCCGGTACCCTGACCCGATAGACTCCCAGTGGAGGATTGACTGTGCTCGAAGAAGCTCTCACCAGCGCCGAACTCGGCATCTGCATCAAGGACGCGAGCCGGGCCGTGCTCGCGCAGAATGACCGCTGCCGCAGCATCTGCGGCGACCGCAGCGGCGACGTCTGCGAGGACGGCTGCATGGCCCTGCACCGCGACGACGACAGTCTGCAGTGGCCGGACTGGGGCACGACCGTTCACCGCAATGCCCGTATCGACGACGGGCACTACGACGTGACGCTCATCTGCAGCAGCGAGCGGGTCGTTACCCTGCTCCAGCCGCTCGAGAAGAAGTACGAGGAGGCCATGGCCTACTACCGGGCCCAGGACCTCACGCCGCGGGAGCTGGAGGTCGTCTCCCTGCTCCTGCGCGGCCGGAGCAACACGGAGATCACCGCCGACCTCGGCATCAGCCATGCCACCCTGCGCACTCACCTGAACCGCGTGTACAGCAAGCTGCGTGACCAGGGCATCGACACGCACTTCCTGCCCCGTCGGCGCACCGCAGCGGGCCAGTAGCGCCGGCAACCCCGGCCTGAAACAAAAACGCCGCTGCCTCCCGGCAGCGGCGTGCGGTGCACCCGAGAGAGGGTCAGGCCGGCGCGGGCGCCACGCCGTTCGGCGCCGCTTCGATGCGGCCGCGCTCAAGGTCTTCCACCGCCTGGCGCACCGCGTCGATGCGCCGCGTGAAGCGGGTATCGGTGGGCAGGTGGTGGTCCGCGTCGAGGCCGGCCAGCACGCTGGCGACTTCCTCGCGCAACCCGGTCACGTAGACGTGCTTCCCCGCCTCGGTGGCGTCGGTGGCGATGGTTTCTACCGCGCGGGCGGCCGACACGTCCATGAAGGGCACGCTCGAGAAGTCGAGGACCAGGGCCGCCGCGCCGCGCCCCTTGCGGGTGCGTTCGCGCACGTGGTGGCCAAGGTCCGCCGCGGCTCCGAAGCTCAGCGGGCCGCCGAAGTCGAAGACCTGCACCAGGCCCTGGGCCCGCTTCAGCAGCGCGGCCTCTTCCTCGGAATCCGGCTCGAACTGCATCTCGCGGATCGCCCGGGTCTGCTGCTCGGCGACCTGGCGGACGAAGGCAAGCGCTGCGAGCACCACGCCGACACCGACCGCCGTGATCAGGTCGACGAAGACCGTGAGACCGAGGACCAGCACCATGAGGGCGAGGTCCCAGCGCGGGCCGCGGTGGGCATTCTTCAGGTAGCGCCAGTCGATGATGTCCCAACCGACCTTGACCAGGATACCGGCCAGGGCCGCGTGGGGGATCTTCGCCGCCAGCGGGCCGAGACCGAGCACGACGGCCAGCAGCAGCAGGGCGTGCAGCATGCCGGACAGGCGGGTGCGGCCGCCGGTGCGGATGTTGACCACCGTGCGCATGGTGGCGCCGGCGCCGGCGAGAGCACCGAAAAGGCCGGCCACGGTGTTGCCGATGCCCTGCCCCACCAGCTCCCGGTTGGAGTTGTGGCGCGTCCGGGTCATGTTGTCGGCGACGAGGGAGGTGAGCAGCGAGTCGATGGCGCCGAGGGCAGCAAGAATGACTGCGGCCTTGAGTACGATGACCATGGCGTCCATCTCAAGCACCGGCATATGGAAGCTCGGCAGAGCGCTCGGAATGTCACCGAGCACCGGCGCAGCCGGCATGGTCAGGCCCAGCAGCGTGCAGAGCACCAGCGCGGCGAGCGGCCCCGGCAGGTACTTGCCCCAGGCCGCCGGCCACAGGAACACCGTGGCCAGGGCCGCGGCGCCGATCACGGCCGCCGAGAGATTCAGCTCGGAAACGGCCGTCGGGATGTAGACCAGTGCGGGAATCGTGCCGCCGGGCGGCTCCCCGCCGATCAGGCGGCCGACCTGCAGGATGATGATGATCGCGCCGATACCGCTCATGAAGCCCGACACCACCGGATAGGGCACGAGCCGGATGTAGTTGCCGAAGCCCAGCGCTCCGAAGGCGATCTGGATTACGCCCGCGAGAAAGATCGCCGTGAAGATCAGCTCGGGGCGCCCCGAGAGACTGGCCGCCAGGCCCGCCACCACGACCACCATCGGCCCCGTGGGGCCGGAGATCTGCGACGCCGTGCCGCCGAAGAGCGCGGCGAAGAAGCCGACGAAGATCGCGCCGTAGAGACCGGCAATCGGGCCGAGTCCCGAGGCCACGCCGAGGGCGAGCGCCAGGGGAAGGGCGACGACCCCGGCGGTAACACCACCGTAGATATCGCCGCGCAGATTATTCAATTCGAAACGCATTGCTTTCTCCGGAGCGCTCAGGCGCTCGCCGCCGCTTGCCGCGCCGCGAGGCGCTCGTAGCGCTCCGCGATCGGCATGAATTGGTCGGTCTCTTCCTCGTAGCAGCTCACTTCACCGGTCTCGATATCGTAGATCCAGCCGTGCAGCTGCAATGTGCCGGCGCGGACCCGCGCGGCGACCACAGGGTGCGTGCGCAGGTGCTGGATCTGCTGCAGCACGTTCTCCCGGGTCAGTTCGTCCAGGTGCTCGGGGCCGCAGTGCCCGTGCCGGGCGCGCACCACCTCGACGGCGCTGCGGGCATGGTCCAGCCACTCCTTGACGTGCGGCAGGTCCGTGAGCGCCTCCGTGGCCAGGGCGCCCTTCATGGCGCCGCAGTCCGTGTGGCCGCAGACGACGATGTGCTCGACGCCGAGTACGGCGACGGCGTACTCGATCGACGCGGTCACGCCGCCGGCCTGGCTCACGTGCGGCGGGACGATGTTGCCGGCGTTGCGGCAGATGAACAGGTCCCCGGGCTTGGTCTGGGTTACCAGGTTGGGGTCGATCCGGGAATCGGCACAGGTGACGAGCAGCACTTCCGGGCTCTGCCCGGTGGCGAGCTCGCCGAAGAGTTCCCGGTGATCGGGGAAGACGTCGCGCTTGAACTTGAGAATACCGTCGACCACGTGGTCCATGTTGTTGCCTCCGCTGTTTGGTTTCACCGGTGCCCTGCACCGGCTGTTGCTGTCGTTCCCTGAAACCTTAGGGGCCGAACGGCGAAAGGCATACGTCGGTTAACCGGATTTCGTGATAAGATTCCCTTATCGCTGCCGGCGGGAAGCCGGCGGCAGGAGGACGACAGCGTGACCCAGGCGGACAAGCCTGCGGCGCCCCGCAGCGCCGCCCTGGACCCGGACAAGGTGTCCCTGAAACAGCTGCGCTATCTTTCCGCGATCGCCGAGACCGGGAGTTTTCGCCGCGCCGCCGACCGCCTCGGTGTCACGCAGCCGGCGCTCACCGCGCAGATTGCCGCGCTGGAAGCGGGCCTGGGCCTGCAGTTGTTCGAGCGCTCGCGGCGCGGGGCTGCGCTGTCGCCGGAGGGCCGCGAGCTGCTGGGCAGTGCCCACCGGGTGCTGGAAGAGTTCCAGGGTTTTGTCGACCGGGCCGCGACGCTCTCCGGCGGCGCCGTGGTCACCTATCGCACGGGGGTGCCCCCCACCCTCGGGCCCTACCTGCTGCCGCACATCCTGCCCCCGCTGCACCGCAAGTACGCCGGGCTGCGGCTCTACGTGCGCGAGAGCGTGCCCAGGGACCTCGAGGAGGGCCTGCGCAACAACCAGCACGACTTCATTTTCACGCCGCTGCCGGTCTCGGACCGGCAGCTCACGATCGTGCCCCTGTTCCGGGAGCCCCTGAAGCTGGTGATGGCCAACGACCACCACCTCGCCGGCAAGGCGCGCATCAATCGCGAGGACCTGCTCGGCGAGGAGGTGCTGAGTATCGAGGAGCACCACCATTTCCATCGCCAGGTGGCGCAGCTCTGCGAGCGTCTCGGCGCCACCGTGCGCCGGGACTTCGAGGGCACCAGCCTGGACACGCTTCGACACATGGTAGTGATGGGAACCGGCATGGCGTTCCTGCCCTCGCTCTACGTGGCCTCGGAAATCCACGACCAGAGCGAGCTGCGGGTCACGGACCTGCACGGCGACAGCATCGCCCGGATCCAGGCCATGGCCTGGCGCTCGTCATCCCCGGCCCGGGCCTTGTTCCGGGAGCTCGCGCAGGAGATACGGGAGATCCTGCGCGCGCAGCAGCCCGCGGACATCATCGTCATCGACAGTTGACGCAACGGCTGCACCCCGTCACTCCACCCGGCCGATATCCACCAGCAGTGTCTGCAGGGCCGTGGGCACGTAGCTGCGCTTGATCGTGATCGCGTAGAAGTACTCGAAGACATTGGGCAGGGTCATGTACTCCACCAGCTGGCCGCGCTGTATCTCGTCGCGGACCACGACCGTGGGCAGTACCGCGAGCGCGTCGCCGTCGCGCGCCAGCAGGCGCAGCATGGCCATGTCGTCCGCCTCCGCCTGGATGTCCGGCGCGTACTGCCAGAGCGTGCAGAGGCCGTCGAAGGCCCGGCGCACCTCGCTGTCCCGCGAGGGCAGCACCCAGTACTTGCCCTCGTAACCGTGCGGGAAGGTCGTCTCCGGGCGCAGTTCCGGCGGCCCGACGATGGACACCGGCTGGCTCGCCAGCAGCTGGCTCTGCCACAGCTGCTCGTCGCTCCCACGCACATCGCCGTTGGTCAGCGCCACGTCGAGCTGGTGTCGCGCCAGGCCATCGAGCAGCCCGTCCAGGGTGTTCGCATGCAGCGTAAAGCGGATCTTGCGGTCGATCAGCAGCGGCGTGACCAGGTGGTCGATGAAGTTCCGGGACAGGGTCGACAGCATGCCGATGCGCAGCATCTGCGCCTCCGGCTCCATGCCGTGGCGCAGCATCGACTCCAACTCCTCCCCCTTGGCAAAGATGTCGTTGGCGTAGCCGAGGACCCGCTGCCCCGCATCGGTGAGGGTCATGCGCCGGCCGCTGCGGTCGAACAGCTGTGTATCCGTGCTCTCCTCGAGCTGGCGGATCTGCGACGACAGCGCCGACTGGGAGACGTGCAGCTTCTTCGCAACCGCGGTGAGGTTGCCCTCCGAGGCCACACGCCAGAAGTAGTACAGATGCCGGTAGTTGAGACGCACGATCTACCTCCCTGCAAGGAAACACAACCACTCGATCGTTAAGAAAAACAGAACAGTCTGCCCTAGGTTCTTAATTATAGAATCAAAATCAAATATATATCTATTTTACTTGAGATATCCGCACCGGGATACTGCCGTCATCGATCACACGGGACGACTCACAAGGTACGACAAGGATGGCGCCATGACCCTCGCACCCGCCCTGCACAGCCTGCCTCCCCTGCTCCTCGCCACCGGGCCGCTGCTGGCCGTGCTGGCCATGGCCCGGGCCGGCGCGCCCCGCTTTGCCGGCCGGCTTCGCCCCGCAACCGTGGCCCACGCGGGCATGGCCGCCACGGCCCTCGCCCTCGGGCTGCCGGCACTCGCGGTCCTGCAGCTGATCGCAGCCGCCGCCTGCGCCGTGGCCCGCAGCGAGGTGGGGCAGGCGCTGCTCGCGCGCGCGGACCGGGAACCGGTCGCGCCGCAGGCACCCCGCCAGGCCTGGGCCGGTGCCCTCGTGCGGGCCGTGCCCCTCGCCGCGGCGGTTGCGCTCGCCGCCGGCCCGGACGGGCTCGCCGGCCCGTGGCAGTGGATTGCCGCTTTCCTGGTGGTGGCCCTCACGGAGCGCGCCGTGACACCGCCCCGGGCGCCGCTCGCCGCCGCGGCCGCCTTCGCCATCCTGCTCCTCGCGGGGCTTTCCGCGTGAGTGTTTTCCGCAATATCCTCGTCTATGCCGAGGCGGCCGACGCCGACTGTCTTGCCGAGGTTGTCACCTTCGCGGAGCAGTCCGGGGCGGCGCTGAGCGTCTGCGACGTGATCGCGCACGCACCGACGCTCGACAGCGGCGGTGCCGTCTCGCGCCTTAAGGCGCTGGACTGGAGCCTCGCCTTCGAACGCCTGCGCGGCCTGTGCGCGCCGCACCAGGGCCGTGTGCCCCTGGACTACGCGGTGCTCACCGGCAATCCCTTTCTCGCCGTGACCGAGCAGGTCACCCGGCAGGGCTTCGATCTCGTGGTGCATATCTCGGAAACCGCCGCCGACGGCCCGGGGGCTGCGCTAAACCCCACCGGCATGCACCTCGTGCGCAAGTGCCCTGCGGCGGTCTGGACGCTACACCCCGACCGGGCGGAACACAGCGAAAGCCTGCTGCTCGCCGTCGACCGCGAAGTGACCGCGCAGGCCGACGCCGCCGAGCGCTTCGCACGTGACCTCGCGGCTACGGCCTGCGATCTCGCTGCCGCCCGCGGTGCCACTCTGCACCTCGTGCACGCCTGGCAGCCCTACGGCGAGACACTCCTGGACCATCCCCGAGCAGGCCTGACGCCTGCCGAGGTCGACAGCTACCTGGCGGCCCAGGAAAACGACCACCGCGGCTGGTTCGAGCGCCTCACCCGCGACGTGAGCTGCCGTGAACCCGCGGTGAGCCTCGAGTGCCACCTCGAACGCGGCGCGCCGGTCGACGTCATCCCGGCCCTGGCGCGGAAAACCCGTACCTCGCTGGTCGTGCTCGGCACAGTGGGCACCAGCGCCCTGCCCGGCGTGCTGATCGGCACCACCGCCGAGGCCATCCTCGCCGCCGCCGAGACCCCGGTTCTCGCCATCAAGCCCAGGGGCTTCACCACCCCGATCCAGTTCGCCGACCCGGTGGAGAAGCTCCGGGCGGTCAGCGAAGGAGGTACTGCACCGTGAACAAGGCCCCCGAACTCCAGGACAGCGAAGCCCGGCGCGACGCCGCCGCGCAGGACCCCACCGCCCTCTGGCAGGGACCAGAGCCCGCGCCGCCAGTGCTGCTGGCTGTCGAGGAAAAGCTCGACCAGCTGCCCCTGGAGGAGCGTTTCGTCGCCCTCTGCCAGCTGGCCCGGGCGCCCTCGGTGTTCCAGCGCCTCGCCGCCTACCGCTGGCTCGCCGGCCTGTACCTGATCGACCTGCGCTATGAGCAGCGGGCCAAGCGGGTTATTGCCGGGGGCCTGAAGCGCGAGGAGGGCCTCGCGCGGGAACGGGTGAAGCACCTGCTGAAACGGTGCTGACAGCCACTCAGGCCAGGTCCGGGCTCCACAGGGGCATGCTGGCACCGAGGGCGAGCCAGAGCAGCGCGAGCAGGGCCAGGGCATAGAGGATGTGCTCCGACAGACCGCCGCCACCGCCCGGCGGGCCGTGCCTGAGCCAGTGCCAGCTGAGGAAGACGCCGCTCGCCAGCAGGAACAGCCCGTTGAGGACCGCGGTGTAATCCAGTGCAAAGAACGTTCGCCCGGTCACCGTCTCCGCGGCGCCCATCTGCGGCAGCATCCCTGCAAACGCGAAGCCATAGTGCAGCAACAGGGCCGTCGCGACCAGGATCAGCAGGAACACGCCGAGGATATAGAGCGCCATGGGCCAGCCGTAATAGCGGGCCTGGATGCGCAGCACGGGCAGTACCACGAGGTCGCTGAAGATGAAGGCCATGATGCCGGCGAAGCTCACGCCGTTGTCATAGAGCACGGCGGCCAGGGGAATGTTGCCCATGGAGCCGATGAAGGTGAAAAAGGCGGCCAGGGGGCCTGCCAGCGTCTGCAGCAGCAAGTCCGTGAAACCCGCATCGGCGGAGCCCGCCCCAGGGAACAGGGCTGCAAAGAACGCCGTGGGAACGAAGGCCGCAATGATACCGGCAACCGTGAAGCCGATGGTCACGTCCTTCCAGACCATGTGCCACTCCATCACGTAGCGGCTGGCCACCTGGCGCCAGCCATCGCGACTCACCAGGAGCCGGCGCCAGTCCGGCACCGCGTCGCTGCCGTCATCGCCCTCCTCGGCCCGGGCACGTTCCCGCGCCGTGGCGACAGGCGCATAGCGCTGCGTCAGGCGAACGACGAGCCACATGAGCAGAATCAGCAGCAAACCGCCGACGTATTCCCCCACGACGAACTGCCAGCCCAGGAACACGCCGATGACGATCCCGAGCTCGATCACCAGGTTGGTCGATGCGAGCAGGAACGCGAGCGCGGGCACCAGCCCGGCGCCCTTCGCGAACAGCGAGCGGGTGGTCGCCAGGGCGGCAAAAGAGCAGGAGCTCGACAGGAAGCCGAACACCGTACCGAGCCCTACGCTGCGCGCGTCGGCCCTGCCCATGCTGCGCCGCATGCGCTCCCGGCTCACGAAGACCTGGATAATGCTGCTCAGCAGGTAGCCGAGGCCGAAGGCCCAGAAGGCCATCCAGAAAAGGCCCAGGCTGGTCCTCGCCGCGGTATGCCAATGGGTCAGGAATGCATCCATGGTTTACCTCCTTGCCGCTGCACGGCTCGAAAAATCAATCGTCGCGCCACCCCCGCCAGAGCAGGAAAACGGCCGGCAGCACGAGCAGCGTAAGCACCGTGGCACTCACCATGCCGCCGACCATCGGCGCCGCGATGCGGCTCATCACTTCGCTGCCCGTGCCGCTGCCGAGGAGTATCGGCAGCAGGCCGAGCGTGGTCGCCGAGGCCGTCATGAGCACCGGGCGTACGCGCCGGGTCGCCCCGGCGAGCACCGCCTCGCGCAGCGCCGCCCGGTCCAGCGGCCCGGCGTCCGCGCGGTCCGCCAGGGACTGGTCCAGGTAGACGAGCATGATGACGCCGGTCTCGATAGCCACGCCGGCCAGGGCGATAAAGCCCACACCCACCGCCACGGACAGGTTGTACCCCAGGGCGTAGAGCAGCCAGAGGCTGCCGACCAGGGCCAGGGGCAGTGTCCCGAGGAGGACGAGCACCTCCGTCGCCCGGCGGAAATTCAGGTAGAGCAGGAACGCGATGAGCGCCAGGGTCAGGGGCACCACCAGCTTGAGGCGCGCCCGCGCGCGCTCCAGGTACTCGTACTGGCCGGACCAGGACAGGGAATAGCCGGGGGGCAGGTCGAGCTCCGTGGCGACGGCTTCCTGAGCGGCGGCCACGTAGTGCCCCACGTCGATACCCGCGATATCCACGAAGGTCCAGCCGCTCGGCCGCGCGTTCTCGCTCTTGATAGCGGGCGGTCCCTCGGCGATGCGGATCGTTGCAACATCGCCGAGGGCCAGCTGGCGCCCGGCGGCCGTCACGATCGGCAGTTCCGCCAGCTGTGCAGGCGAATCGCGCCAGTGCTGGGGATAGCGCAGGTTGATGGGATAGCGCTCGCGCCCCTCCACGGCCTCGCCGACGCCCGCGCCGCCGACCGCCGTCGCGACGATATCCTGCAGGTCGGCGATGTTGAGGCCGTAGCGCGCGGCGCGTTCGCGATCGATGTCCACGGCAAGATAACGCCCGCCGGCGACACGCTCGGCATAGACCGAGGCCGTTCCCGGCAGGTCTTCCAGGATCGCCTCCAACCGGCGTCCAATGGCCTCGATCTCGCCGAGCACGGGACCGGAGACCTTGATGCCCACGGGGGTCTTGATACCGGTAGCCAGCATGTCGATCCGAGTCTTGATGGGCATCACCCAGGCGTTGGTCACCCCGGGCAGCCTGACCAGGCGATCGAGCTCGGCCTTGAGGCCTTCCGTGGTCATGCCCCGCCGCCACTCATCGCGCGGGCGCAGCTGGATGAAGGTCTCGATCATCGTCAGCGGCGCCGGGTCCGTCGCCGTTTCCGCGCGCCCGACCTTGCCGAAGACGCGCTCGACCTCGGGCACGGTGGCGATGAGCTTGTCCGTCTGCTGCAACAGGCGCCGCGCTTCGCCGATGGAGAGGGCCGGGTAGGTCGTGGGCATGTACATGAGGTCGCCCTCGTCCAGCGGCGGGATGAACTCGCTGCCGAGGCGTCCCAGGGGCCAGAGGGCACTCGCCACCAGCAGCAGCGCGGCGAGGACCGTCGTTCGCGGGTAGCGCAGCACCATGCGTAACAGCGGCCGGTAGCCCGCCACCAGGGCACGGTTCACCGGATGCTGCGCTTCCGGCCGCAGGCGCCCGCGCACGAAGTAGCCGAGGAGCACCGGCACCAGGGTGACGGACAGGGCGGCGGCGGCGGCCATGGCGTAGGTCTTCGTGAACGCCAGGGGCGCGAACAGCCGCCCCTCCTGTGCCTCCAGCGTGAACACCGGCAGGAAGCTCACGGTGATAATCAGCAGGCTGAAGAACAGCGCCGGGCCCACCTCCAGGGCAGCCGCCTGTACCACCTGCCAGCGATTGCCCGCGTGCAGGGGTTCGCGCTCCGCGTGCCGATGCAGGTTCTCGACCAGCACGATCGCGCCGTCGATCATCGCCCCGACGGCGATGGCGATCCCGCCCAGGGACATGATATTGGCGTTGATGCCCTGCCAGTGCATCACCACGAAGGCGGCGAGGATGCCCACCGGCAGGCTGGCCACCGCCACCAGCGAGGATCGCAGGTGGAACAGGAACAACAGGCAGACGAGGGCAACCACGATGAACTCTTCCAGCAGCTTCTGCCACAGGTTGTCCACGGCGCGGTCAATCAGGCCGGACCGGTCGTAGACGGTGACCAGCTCCACACCATCCGGCAGTCCCTCGCGAAGCGTCTCGAGCTTCGTTTTCACGGCATCGATGGTCGCGCGGGCGTTCTCGCCGTAGCGCATGACCACGATGCCGCCGACCACTTCGCCCTCGCCATCGAGCTCGGCGACGCCGCGGCGCAGCTGCGGCCCGAGGCCGACCTCGGCGACGTCGCGCAACTGCAGCGGCGTTCCCGCGTCGCTCGCCCCGAGCGGGATGGCGGCGAGATCCTCGATGCTGTCGATGTACCCGCTCGTGGTCACCATGTACTCGGCCTCGGCGAGTTCGAGCACGGACGCCCCCTGTTCACCGTTGCCCCGGCGGATCGCCGCCTGTACCTGCGCCAGCGGAAGACCGTAGGCACGCAGCTTCTGCGGGTCCACGCGGACCTGGTACTGCTTGACCATGCCGCCGACGGTCGCCACCTCGGCGACGCCGGGCACGGTCTGCAGCTCGTAGCGGAGGAACCAGTCCTGCAGGCTGCGCAGGGCCGCGAGGTCGTGGCGGCCGCTTCTGTCCACCAGGGCGTAGAGGTAGACCCAGCCCACACCGGTCGCATCGGGCCCGAGCCGGGGGCGGGCCCCGTCCGGGAGCGACGGCGCCACCTGGCTCAGGTACTCGAGCACCCGGGCCCGGGCCCAGTAGAGGTCCGTGTCGTCATCGAAGATGACGTACACGTAGGAGTCGCCGAAAAAGGAATAGCCGCGGACCGTGCGCGCACCGGGCACGGAGAGCAGCGCGGTGGTCAGCGGGTAGGTGACCTGGTCCTCCACCACCTGGGGCGCCTGGCCCGCATAGGGGGTTTTCACGATCACCTGCACGTCGGACAGGTCCGGGATCGCATCGACCGGCGTGCGGTAGACGGCGTAGCTTCCCGCCAGCACGAGCGCCAGGGTCGCGAGGAGTACCAGGACGCGGTTATGCAGCGACCAGCGGATCACGGCGGCGATCACGGCGCGCCCTCCCCGTGACGGCTGTGGTCCATCTCACCGTGATCCATTGCCCCATGGTCCATCCCGCCGTGGTCCCTCTCACCGTGGTCGGTCGCGTCGATCTCCCCGGGGGTCGCCGACAGGCGCTCGAGGCCCGCCCGCCGGCTGGATTCCGAGTCGAGCAGGAACTGGGCGGAGGTGACCACCCGATCGCCGGCGGCGAGACCGGCCCGCACTTCGACGAACTCCTCGCCGTGCGCCCCGAGCTCGACCGGCACGGCACGGAAGCGGCCCTCGCCGAGGGCGAGCACCACGCGGTCCCCTGCCCCGGTACGGATCACCGCCTCCGCCGGTACCGCGACGACCGCCTCCCCGGCAGGCGCTTCCAGTGACACGTGAGTGAACATGTTGGGCCTGAGCGCACTGTCAGGATTGGCAAAGCGCAGGCGCAGGCGCAGCGTCCGGGTCACCGGGTCGAGGGACGGGTAGATGAAATCCACGCGCCCGTGCCACTCCCGGCCGGGGTAGTAGTCCGCGGTCATGCGCACCGGCATACCCACGCGGACCTGCGCCGCCTGGCGCTCGAGCACCTCGGCCTCGACCCAGATGCTGTCGAGCGCGCCGATGGCCATGAGCGTCGTGCCCGGCTCCACGTAGAAGCCCTCGCGGATGCCCAGTTCGTCAACGATCCCGTCGTGCTCCGCGGTGAAGGTCACTGTCTGCCGTACCGCGCGATCCTTCTCGATCGCCTTCACCAGCGAAGCCGGCACCTTGAGCGCCGCCAGCCGGTCCCTGGCCGCCCGCTCAAGCGCGCGGTTATCGGCGCGCAGCGCCAGCAGCAGCTCCTCCTGGGCGGAAACCAGGTCCGGCGAGTACAGGGCATAAAGCGGTTCGCCGGCGCGCACGGGGTCGCCTGCGGCCTTCACATGCAGGTCCTCGATCCAGCCCGCTACCCGCGGGTGCACGTGGGTCAGCCGGTCCTCGTCCCAGCGCACGTAGCCCACCGTGCGCAGCGTCGGCCGCAGCGCGCGCCGCTCAACGGTCGCGGACCGCACGCCGAGGTTGTTCTCCACCGCGGGCGAAATGCGCACCGTACCGGCCGGTTCCTCCGCGGCGCCCTCCTCGTAGACGGGCACCAGGTCCATACCCATGGGGGACTTTCCGGGCGAGTCGCGGCGGTAGGACGGATCCATGGGCGCGACCCAGTACAGCGGCTCCCCGGCGCCTGCCGACGAGGCAGGCGCCGGGTCGGGTGCGGGGACCAGCCGCTGGCCGAGCAGAACGCCGGCCGCGACGGCGCCCAGCAACGAGAGACCGGCAACGATGGCTTTGTTCATGGCAGGTTCCCTCCGCGGCTGCCGGCAAGGTAATAGTTGAGGCGGGCGATCGCGCGCTGGCGCTCTACGTCGATGGCAAGCGCTTCGATACGCGCATCGAGTTCGTCGATGCGCGAGCGCACGGCCTCGGCGAAATCGCCGTTATCGGCGCCGTAAGCCGCCTGCGCGGCCTCCGCCTGCGCGGCCATCTCGGCGAGCAGGCGGCCCTGGTAGAGCGCACGGCGCTCATCCAGGCGCAGCAGGCGGGCCCGCGCCGCTTCCAGCCCCGCCCGCAGGTCCCGCAGCAGCAGGGCGCGCTCCGTGCGCAGGGCCTCCGCCTCCGCGCGGGCCGAGCGCACCTGCTGATCCTGGCGTTCGCCCGGGAATAGCGGCAGTTCCACCGCCAGCCCGAGAGAGAAGAAATCCGGCCTTGCGCTTCCGTCCATGGCGTCTTCGCGATAGCCGTAACCGGCGTTGACGGTAAAGCCCGGCTTGTAACGTGCTTCGGCGAGCGCGATGCCCGTGTCACCCGCGTCGATACGGCGCTGGAGGCTGCGCACGCTCGGGTGCCGGTTGAGCAACAGCGCAAGCTGCCCGGGCGCTGGTGGCTGCGTCTCCCGCAGACCGGGCTCAAGCAGAGACAGATCCGGAAGCGGCGTTGCCAGGTGCCTGGCCGGGGGTCCGAGCCACTCGCCGAGGCGCGCGCGAGCCACGCTTTCCTGCTCGGCGAGGCGGGCGAGGCGGTCGTCCAGCCGGGTCAGCTCCAGCTCGGCGCGCACCAGGTCCTGTTGACGGGCATCGCCGAGCGCACGCCGGTAGCGCGAGGCGACGACCTCGCGCAGTTGCTCGAACAGGTTCCGGTCGCGCTCGATCAGCGCGCGGGTCCGGCTGGCCAGGGTGCTGTCCAGCCACAGCTCGGTCACCGTCAGGGCGCCCTGGGCGCGCCGCTCGTCGCGCCGCTCCGCCTGCTCTTCGCCGAGGGCCTCGAGACGCTCCCGCTCCAGCTCCCGGGTGGCGCCCCGGGGAACGGCCTGGCTAAGCCCGACCTGGAACTGGGTCATGGCTTCCTGGTTGAAGGCGAAACTGTCCGTCGGCAGATTGGCCGCGCCAAGGCGCAGCACCGGGTCCGGCAGGGCGGCGGCAGCGCGGCTGCGGGCCAGCAGGCTCTCCTGGCGCCACTCGCTGCCCTTGAGCCACGGATCCCGGGCCTGGGCCTCGGCGATCGCCGACGAGAGCGTCGCAATCCCCGCGGCGACAGGCAGGGCGACGAACAGGCACAGCGCGACCCCGAGTGCGGCCGCGACCCCCGTGTACAGCCGCCCGCGGGCGGCATGGTCTATGTCCATGGTGTCCATCCATCAAGGTGATCCGTGCAGGCGCGCCGGCCGCGCCTATGGCGCCGGCGGGAGCGATCCTGGACGGGGAAACCGACAACCGGAGCGGCCGCGAAGCCGCCCGGGACGGGCATAGCTACCCTGGGTCAGGCAGCGATGGGTGGACGAAAGTGTCGCTGGGGAAGTGCGCGCGGGGAAAGGCGCGGTGACGCCGGGCCGGTGACGAACCCCGGCGGCGGTGCCAGCAGGGGCTGCGCGCCGCAGGCAGCGGGCGGCACCATGCAGTGAGCCATCTGGCACGGGCCATCATCCTGGCAGCAGTCCACGCCGTCCATGGCCACCGTGGCACCGGCCGCCACAGCATCGACCGACATGGCGCCGTGGGCGTCCATGACCCCGGCATGGTCGCCCGTTCCCGGCATCGTGCAGGGCTGCGCGAAGCCGAGCACCGGCACGCCCAGTCGCCCAAGAAGGCACAGGGCGAGAACGGCGCGAAGCAGGCGATGGCGGAGCAGACGTTTCAAGGGCATCCATTTACTGGCACGAGGCTTGATTAAAGCCTAGCACCCGGGGGCCGCGGGGGCCATGCCCGCCGCTCAGGGCAGGTCCAGGTAGGCATAGGATTCCAGCTCTTCCTCGTAGAAGCGCCGCAGCGCCTGGCTTTCCGCCAGGGTCAGGCGGCCGTCACGCACGGCGCGCTCGCAGTCCCGCCAGATCCGCGGCCGCAGCGACTCGGTGCTGAACTGCATGTAGCCGAGCAGTTCGCTGGCGGTATCGCCGCGAACGATCTCATCGATGGACCAGCCGCCATCGGCCTCCGGGTGGATGGTCACCACGTGCGTGTCGCCGAACAGATTGTGCAGGTCACCGAGCGTTTCCTGGTAGGCACCGATGAGAAACGCGCCGAGGTAGTACGCCTCGTCCTCGCGCAGCGGGTGCACCGGGAGCAGCGGGCTCGGGCCGCCGGGCAGGGCGAAGCGGTCTACCTTGCCGTCCGAGTCGCAGGTGATGTCGGCGAGCGTCGCGGCGCGCGTCGGCGGCTCGTCTAGGCGGTGTATCGGCATGATCGGGAAAAGCTGGTCGATCGCCCAGAAGTCCGGCAGCGACTGGAACACGGAAAAATTGCAGAAGTAGATATCGCTGAGGGCGGCCGGCAGGTCCGCCACCGCGGCCGGCAGCTCCTCGCCGTCGCCGTAGCGATCGCGCAGGCGCGTGCAGATGGCCCAGAAGAGCCGCTCGGCCAGCGCGCGCTGCTCGAGGCCGAGAAGCCCCACGGTGAACAGCTGCATGGCCTGCTGGTAGGCCTGCTCCGCGTCGTGGAAGACTTCCACGGGTCGGTCGCCGTCGAGGTCGCGCCAGGCGGTCACCAGGTCCGCCAGGGGCTGCGGCTGCAGCTCGTCCTCGGCCGGCAGCGCCAGCGGCTCCCGGTCCTCGAAACGCAGGCTTCCCAGCGCATTCACCACCAGCACGCTGCAGTAGGCCGACAGGGCACGACCGGACTCGGACAGGATTACCGGGTGCTCGATGCCGGCCTGGTCGCAGACCGCCGCGATGCGGTAGACCACGGCCGAGGCGTACTCCGCCAGGCTGTAGTTGAGCGAGCGCGGCAGGTCCTGGCCCGTGCCCTCGTAGTCCACGCCGAGGCCGCCGCCGATGTCGATATAGCGCAGCCCGGCGCCGAGCCGGTGCAGCTCAGCGTACATGTGCGCGAGCTCACCGACCGCATCCTTGATGGCGCGGATGTCGCTGAGCTGGCTGCCCGGGTGGCAGTGCACGAGCTGCAGGCAGTCGAGCATGTCTTCCCGGCGCAGCACGTCGACCAGCTCGAGGACCTGGGTCGCAGACAGGCCGAACTTGGACTTCGGCCCCATGGTCGTGGCCCAGCGCCCGATACCCTGGCCGCCAAGCTTCACCCGCACGCCGATCGCCGGGCGCACGCCGTGCTTGCGCGCGTGCTTGAGGATCAGCTGTAGCTCCTCGAAATTCTCCACCACCGGGATGATGTTGCGGCCGAGCTTCGCCGCCAGGGTCGCCACCTCGATGTAGCTGTCGTCCTTGAAGCCGTTGCAGACGATGGGCCGGTCGCCGGCGTCACCGGTCATCGCCAGCACGGCGAGCAGCTCCGGCTTGGAGCCGGCCTCGAGGCCGAAGCCCAGGGGTTCGCCCTGGCGGTAGACCTCCTCCACGACCTGCCGGTGCTGGTTGACCTTGATCGGGAACACCGCGCGGTAGCTGCCGCGATAGCCGTTCTCCGCCATGGCGCCCTCGAAGGCCCCGGCAAGGCGGCGCATGCTGGCGGCAATGATGCCGCTGAAGCGGATCACCAGCGGCGCGGTCAGGTCCCGGGCGCGCAGCCCCTCCACCACGTCATGGAGGTCCACGGCGGGGCCATCGGCGCCGCCCGGGCGCACGCAGACGTGGCCGGCATCGTTGATCGCAAAGTAGCCGCTGCCCCAGCGATCAATGCCGTAGCGCGCGGTCGCGTCGTCCAGCGTCCAGCTCATGAAATGGTCCCGTGGTCACTCGCAAAAAGGCCCCGCAGCTTACGCGTATCCTGGCAGGCCGGACAAGCGTGCTACCCTTCCGCGGAACATTCAGAATGACGGCAATCATGGCGTTGACGGACCCCAATGCGGCGTCGGCCGGCGACGGCATCTTCGGTCTCGACTGCACCCCGGAAGAGGCCGCAGTGGTGCTCGTTCCCGTACCCTTCGACGCGACCACCTCCTACCGGCCCGGTACTGCCGGCGGCCCGGCGGCGATCCTGGCGGCCAGCGCCCAGGTCGACCTGCACGACCGCGAGGTGGGCGACCCCTGGCGCGCGGGCATCGCGCTGCTGCCAGCCGACCCGGCCATCGTGGCGAACGCCGGGGAAGCCAGGCGCCTCGTGAATGCGCTGCGGGACGGCGAGAGCGGCGACCCCGCCGGCGATCTCGAGGTCGTCAACGGGCTCTGCGGCGAGGTCAACGACACAGTGCGCGACACGGTCGCCGGCTGGCTCCGGGCCGGTCGCATCGTCGGTACCGTGGGGGGCGACCACGCGACCGCCTTCGGCGCGATCGCCGCCCATGCGGATCATTACGGCGACATCGGCCTGTTGCACATCGATGCGCACGCAGACCTCCGGCGCGACTACGAGGGCTTCCGCTGGTCCCACGCCTCCGTGATGGAGGCAGTGAGCCGCGAGCTGCCCGGCGTGACGCGCCTGGTGCAGGTGGGCGTCCGGGACTATTGCGAGGAGGAGGCCCAGCGCATCGACGACAGCGACGGACGCATCGTTACCTTTTTCGATGCCGACCTGCAGGCCCGCCTCGCGGCCGGCGAACCCTGGGCCGCCCTCGTGGAGGAAATGCTGGCGCCGCTGCCCCGCACCGTGTATCTCTCTTTCGACATTGACGGGCTCGACCCCGCCCTCTGCCCCCACACCGGCACGCCGGTGCCCGGCGGGCTCAACTTCGCCCAGGCCTGCTTCCTGCTCCGCGCCCTGGCCCGGTCCGGGCGGCAACTCGTCGGCTTCGACCTGGTCGAGGTCGCGCCGGGCCCCGACGGCGACGAATGGGACGGCAACGTCGGGGCACGGCTACTCTACAAACTCATCGGGCACGCGCTGGCCACCCGCGCCGAACGACCCGGCACATCCTGACCCGCGCTGCGGCGCACGAGGAGAAAAACCCATGGGACACCTTTCCCGCTTCATGGACCACCACTACCGCCACTTCAACGCCGCGGCGATGATGGACGCGGCAAAAGCCTACCGCGCACACATCGCCGCGGGACGCCCCATGCTGGTCAGCCTCGCCGGGGCCATGAGTACGGCCGAGCTGGGACTGTCCCTCGCGGAAATGATCCGCCAGGACAAAGTCCACGCCATTTCCTGCACCGGCGCCAACCTGGAGGAGGACCTCTACAACCTGGTCGCCCACGACCACTACGAGCGGGTTCCGAACTACCGCAACCTCAGCGACGCCGAGGAGCAGGCGCTCCTCGACCGGCACCTGAACCGCGTCACGGATACCTGCATTCCCGAAGAAGAGGCCATCCGCCGTATCGAGGATGCCATCGTGGCACTCTGGCAGCGCGCGGGGGAGGCCGGCGAGGCCCGGTTCCCGCACGAGTACTTCTTCGAACTCATCCGCTCGGGCGTGCTCGAGGAGCACTACCAGATCGACCCGAAGGACTCCTGGCTCGCCGCCGCGGCGGAGAAGAACCTGCCCATGGTCGTTCCCGGCTGGGAGGACTCGACGACCGGGAATATCTTCGCCGCCCGGGTGATCACCGGCGAAGTGGAGCGCGCCGTGATGAAGGGCGGCATCGACTACATGGTGTCCCTCGCGGACTGGTACCGGCGCGAGGGCGGCGAGCACGGCTTCGGCTTCTTCCAGGTCGGCGGTGGCATCGCGGGCGACTTCCCAATCTGCGTCGTGCCCATGCTGGAGCAGGACCTCGGCCGGCCCACGCCCAAGTGGAGCTACTTCTGCCAGATCTCCGATTCCACGACCAGCTACGGGTCCTATTCCGGCGCCGTGCCGAACGAGAAGATCACCTGGGGCAAGCTCGCCATGGACACGCCACGCTTCATCATCGAGTCCGATGCCTCCATCGTGGCCCCCCTGGTGTTCGCCTACGTGCTCGACTGGTAGACCCCCGGGGAGGACGCCGCATCACCCCCTGTTGAGAGACGCTTGCGCGCGGAATGTTGAGGGGGAATGTCGACAGGATCAATTTCCCTGAAAAAATGAAGGGATATGTGGCGTCCGGCCTTGCCGTCGCAGGCACTCTCCTTCTACTTTCCATAGATCGGCCGGCGGAAAGACCGGCTGCAGGGCGTGGCGTGGCCTGATCCGCCGTTTGCCGGCGGGCGTAATTTGTCCTGGTGCCGTGCAAACCTGGGTCCCTTAGGGGGCGGCTCGGCAACCACACCATAACGACAGTAAAAACGAGGGGGATCGCGTGACTGCGAACAGCGACCTGTGGGGGCGTCTGTCCAGCGAGGCGGACGAAGCGGCACAACGGCAGCAGGCCATCGACGATCCCGGTGCCTATCACGGCACGATCGCGGCCAGCGAACTGCACTGGTACGACGGCGAGGCCTGGGTCAACCGCGACCCGGAGGGCGGCTGGCGCAGGCTGGACGCGAGCGGCGCTGCCGAGGCCGGCCACGAAGACGGCTGGCGCCCCTGGCACAACGGCTTCGATGACAGCGCAGCCCCCTTCTACCGCTGGTATGTCGGCGCGGAGACGAACGCCTGCTTCAACGAGGTCGACCGGCACGTGCTGGCCGGCCGCGGCAGCCACACGGCAATCATCTTCGAGGGTGATCGCTGGGACCCGTCCCGCAATGACGGTCGCGGCGGCCCCGTCCACGAGGAGCACATCAGCTACCGGCGGCTGCTACGGGAAACGGTACTGCGGGCGCGGGTGCTTTCGAAGCTCGGCCTTTCCCGGGGCGACCGAATCGCCTTCAACCTGCCGAACATCCTCGAGCAGATCTACTACACCGAGGCCGCCAAGCGCCTCGGCATCATCTACACGCCCGTCTTCGGCGGTTTCTCGGCCAAGACCCTGTCGGACCGGATCTACGACGCCGGCGCCCGGGTGGTGATCACCGCCGACGGCGGCTACCGCAACGCGGAGGTCGTGCCCTACAAGGAGGCGTTCACCGACCAGGCCCTCGACAACTTCATTCCCCGCACCGCGGCGCTGGCCTGCTTCGAGAGCGTGCTCGCGGACTACGACCTCGGCGACGCCCGGGAGCGGATCGTCCAGGCGGTGCGCGACGGCGTCGCGGGGGAGATCACCCTCGAGCGCAGCGACCTGATGCGCGAGCTCGGCGCTGCCCTGGCCGCCGAGGAGAGCCTGCCCGCGGAACGCTCCGCGGAGCTGCGCACCGCCGTGGCGCGGGAGCTCGCTGGCGTCAGCCACACGGTGGAGCAGGTCGTGGTGGTGCGCTACACCGGCCAGGACATCGTCGTGCAGCCCCGCGACCGCTGGTCGCCGGACCTCGTAGCCGACGCCACCGCGGAGGTGCTCCGCGAGGCGGCCGACGCCGGCTTCAGCGCCGACAGCCTCGAGGCCCTCGATGCGCGGGACGACGGCGACTACTGGCGCGCCCTGGCGGGCAGCCACCCGGCCGTACCGGTGCCGGCCGACTGGCCGCTGTTTGTGATCTACACCTCCGGTTCCACCGGCAAGCCGAAAGGCGTGGTGCACACGCACGGCGGCTGGCTCGCCGGCATCGCGCACACCATGCGCATGGTCTTCGACGCGAAAGACGACGACCGGCTCTACGTGGTCGGCGACCCGGGCTGGATCACCGGCCAGTCCTACCTCGTCGCCGCGCCGCTGGCGCGCGGCATCACCACGGTGATCGTCGAGGGCTCGCCCCTGTTCCCGCACGCCGGCCGTTTCGCCTCGGCCATCGAGCGTCACGGGGTCACCCTGTTCAAGGCCGGCTCGACCTTCCTGAAGGCGGTTATGACCGACCCGGCCAGCATCGAGGACATGGCCGCCTACGACATGAGCGGCGTCAAGGTCGCGACTTTCTGCGCCGAGCCCGTGTCGCCCGCCGTGCAGCAGTTCGGCATGGAGCGGATCTGCCCGCGCTACATCAACTCCTACTGGGCCACCGAGCACGGCGGCATGGTGTTCTCCTGCCCCTGGGGCGACCTCAAGGACCTGAAGCCCGATGCGCGCACCTGGCCGCTGCCCTGGATCCAGGCCGAGGTCCGCATCGCCACGGATACGGACGAGGCGGGCCGGGCCACCGGCTGGCGCCGCGCCGAGCCGGGCGAAAAGGGCGAGCTCGTGCTCACCCAGCCCTATCCCTACCTCGCCCGAACCATCTGGGGCGATGCGGAGAAGCTGGGCACGGACGACTGGCGCGGCGACATCGAGCGCTTCGCCGAGGTCTACTTCAACCGCTGGACCGACGGCCTCGCCTATACCCAGGGCGATTACGCGCGGGAGCTCGACGACGGCGGCATCACGCTGCACGGCCGCTCTGACGACGTGATCAACGTCTCCGGCCACCGCATCGGCACCGAGGAAATCGAGGGCGCGATCCTCCGCGACAAGACCCTGCGCAGCGATTCCCCGGTGGGCAACGCCGTGGTCGTCGGCGCGCCGCACGACGAAAAGGGCGAGACGCCGGTGGCGTTCCTCATCCCCGCGCCGGGTTCGCGCCTGGGCGACGACGACTTCGCCCGGCTGCAGGGCCTGGTCCGCGCCGAGAAGGGCGTCACCGCCGTGCCGTCGGACTTCCTGGTCGTGTCCGCATTCCCGGAAACCCGCTCCGGCAAGTACATGCGCCGGACGCTGCGCTCGCTGCTCCTCGAAGACCCGCTCGGCGACCTGTCGACCCTGCGCAACCCGGAGGTCGTCGACGAGATCCGCGACACCGTCGCGCAGTGGAAGGCCTTCGGCCAGCTCGCCCAGGCCCGGCAGATCGTGCAGAGCTACCGGCACCTGCGGGTGGAGACGCACGATATCGTTCCCGGTCGCCAGGTGGCGCTGCTGGTCATCGACTCGCCGCCGGTGAACTCGCTCAACGAGCGCTCGCTGGACGAGCTGAACACCGTGCTCCAGCACATCACCCACCAGGACAACATCGAGGCCCTGGTGATCACCGGCGCCGGCAGCGCCTTCGTGGCCGGCGCCAACGTCAAGGAACTGCTGGAGGTGGGCGAGGCCGGCGACCTCGAGTCCGCACAGACCCCGCCGAACGCCGCGCACACGGCGTTTTCGCTGCTCGAGAACCTCGGCAAGCCGGTGGTGGCCGCGGTCAACGGCCCGGCCCTCGGCGGCGGCTGCGAGCTCATGCTCGCCTGCGCCTGCGTGGTCGCGGACCGGCACGCGCGCTTCGGCCAGCCGGAGATCAACCTGAACCTGCTGCCGGGCTACGGCGGCACGCAGCGCCTGACCCGGCGCCTCTACCAGCGCCGCGGCGAGGACGGCCTGCTCGAGGCCGTGCGCCTGATCGCCTCCGGCCGCGCCCTGGACGCGCAGGAAGCGGAGACGGCCGGCCTCGTTGACGTCGTCGTCGAGCGCCAGGGGCCGGTGGAGGCCGCCATGGCACTCGTGCGCGAGTACCTCGAGGGCGGCGGGCTCCTCGCGGCGGCCATGGAGCGCCACGCCGCCTATCTCGCGGCGCGCGAGGAGAAACTCCCCTGCGACGACAGCCTGCTCGCGGACCCGCGGCTCGCGCCGACGCTGGCACAGCTGCGCGCCGGTGGCCGCGGCCACTGCCTGGACCGGATCATCGACGCCATCGGCTTCGGCGCCCGCGAGGGCCAGGCCGCGGGCCTCAAGCACGAGGCGCGGCTGTTCGCAGAGGCGGTCTGCGATCCGGCGTCCGGCCCGGTGGGCATCAGCGCCTTCCTGGAGCGTCGCAGCGCACCACTGCCGCTCAAGTACAACCCGGTCGCGCCGGACGCGGACGCGTCGGCGCGGGCGGAGCTCGAGGCTGCGGGCAAGCTGCTGCCCCTCGACGCCCCCTTCTACCCCGGCGTGACCCCGCTGCCGCCGTACCAGTACGGCATGGGTGTCGCCCGCAGCGCCGTGGACGGTGCACCGGCGCACGGTGACCCGGAGGTCGCCGAGAAGCTGCTGGTCTTCCCGACGCCGAAGCCGGGCCCCAACGAGGCGCTGGTCTACGTGCTCGCCTCGGAGATGAACTTCAACGATATCTGGGCCATCACCGGTATCCCGGTGTCACCGTTCGATGCCCGGGACGCGGACGTGCAGGTCACCGGCTCCGGCGGCGTCGCTCTCATCGCCCAGCTCGGCGAGGAACTGGTGCGCGAGGGTCGCCTCGCCGTGGGCGACCTGGTGACCATCTACTCGGGGCAGAGCGAGCTGCTGTCGCCGGACCAGGGTCTCGACCCGATGGCGGCGGATTTCCGCATCCAGGGCTACGAGCGCAACGACGGCAGCCACGCCCAGTTCCTGGTCGTACAGGGACCGCAGCTGCACAAAAAGCTGCCGACGCTGACCATCGAGGAGGCCGGCTCCTACGGCCTCACCCAGGGCACGATCCACCGCGCACTGTTCACGACCCTGGACATCCAGCCCGGTCGCCGCCTGTTCGTCGAGGGCGCGGCCACGGGCACCGGCCTCGACTGCCTGCGCACGGCGCGGCAGACCGGGCTGTCCGTGGTCGGCATGGTCTCCTCCGACGAGCGCGGTGAACGTGTCCGCGCCTTCGGCGGCGAGCCGGTAAACCGGCGCGACGAGCGCTGGGCCGGCTGCTTTACCCCGGTGCCGGACGACCCCGCGGGCTGGGACGCCTGGGAAAAGGCCGGCCAGCCGTTCGTGGACTTCGTGCGCAGCGCCGCCGGCGGGGACATCGACTACGTGGTCTCCCACGCCGGCGAGAACGCCTTTCCCCGCTCCTTCCAGGCGCTCGGCGAGAACGGCGTGCTCACTTTCTACGGCGCGTCCTCCGGTTACCGCTTCTCGTTCATGGGCAAGCCCGGCGCCTCGACGCCGGCGGCCATGTTCGAGCGCGCCGGCCTGCGCGCCGGCAACACGCTGCTGGTGGTTTACGGCCCCGGCGCCGAAGACGGCATCGTCGACCCGGTGGCCATCGAGGCCATCGAGGTGGGCTGCAGCCTGGGGGCCCAGGTCGCCGTGCTCGCCGATACCGTATCGCAGCGGGAGTTCGTGACCTCCCTCGGTTTCGGCACCCGCCTCACCGGCGTTGTCAGCATCGACGCCATCGCCCGCCGACTCGGCGAGGAGTTCGACCCACCGGGACCCTTCCCGGTGCTGCCGGACGCGTTCAACGAATCCGCGGAGTTCAAGGAGGCGGTGCGCCGCTTCTCCGACCGCACGCTCAAGCCCATCGGCTCGGCGGTCGCGCCGTTCCTGCGCAACACCCTGGACAAGCGCGGCCTCCCGGACGTGGTCTTCGAGCGCCCGGGCCGCGACGGCCTCGGCCTCGCCACGGCACTGGTCAAGCCGAACGTCGGCAAGGTGGTCTACGCCGAGGATCTCGCCGGCCAGCGCCTGTCCTTCTACGCCCCGCAGGTGTGGATGCGCCAGCGGCGCATCCTCATGCCCAGCGCGGAAATCCGCGGCACGCACCTGAACACGGCGCGGGAGTTCGCGGAGATGCAGGAGCGCATCGCCGCGGGCATGGGTGACGTGATGGCCCCCGTGCCGGTGCCCCTCGAGGAGATCCACGAGGCGCACCAGGCCATGTGGGAGAACCGCCACGCCGGCGCCAACTACGTCGCCGTCCACGGCCTGCCGCGGGCGGGCCTGAAGACCCGGGACGAGCTGTACCGCGCCTGGGCCATCCGCGAGGCGGAGAAACGGGGCGAGACCCTGCAACACATCGATACGGGATCGGCAGGAGCACTGCGATGAACGACAAGAACACTTCCACCGGCAGCGCCGCAGGGGCCCGCCTCGCGGACAAGGTCATCATCCTCACCGGCGCCGCCGGCAGCATCGGCAGCTGGATTTCCCGCAGCCTGCTGCGCGAGGGGGCGAAGGTGGTGATGACCGGCCGCAACGCGGAGAAGCTCGATGCCTTCATGGACGAGCTCGCCGCGGAGGGCTTCGACCGCGCGGCGATGGCACCGGCCCTCGGCGATACCGCCGATCCGCAGGTCTGCCGCGACATCGTCGCCACCGCCCTCGAGCACTTCGGCCGCATCGACGTGCTGGTGAACAACGCCGGCGCCGCCGGCCCGCGGCGCACGCTGCGGGAGATCCCCTTCAGTGAGGCGGAGATGCGCGCCCGCGGCGACGACCAGACCATGCTCGACTCGGCGATGAACCTGCTCGCCGCGCCCTGGAACATGGCGCGCGCCGTGGTGCCCCAAATGACCGAGTGCGGCTCCATCGTGAATGTCTCCACGATCTTCTCGCGCACGCACTACTACGGCCGTATTCCCTACACGGTGCCCAAAAGCGGCCTCAACGCCCTCTCCCACGGCCTCGCCCTGGAACTCGGCGACGAGCGCGGCATCCGCGTGAACACGGTCTTCCCCGGGCCTATCGAGTCCGAGCGCATCGACAACGTGTTCGCCAACATGGATGCGCTGCAGGGCGCCGAGCCGGGGAGCACCTCGAAGGAGTTCCGCGACCTGATGATCGCGCGGCGACCGGGGCCTGACGGCGAGCTGGAATACCGCTACCCGACGCCCGCTGACGTCGCCTCGACAATCACCTTCCTGTCGACGGGGGAGTCGGCGTCGCTGTCCGGTCATGCCTTCGAGGTCACCAACGGCATGCAGGTGCCGGCGCAGAGCCGCTCCAAGCTCGTGTCCTGGCCGGACAAGCGCCTCGAGGACCTGACCGGGCAGGTCGTGTTCATCCTCGGCGGCAGCGAGTACGAGGAAGCGCTGGTCTTCGCCGAGCGGCACCTGGTCAGCGGCGCCCGTGTCGTCCTCGCTTTCCGTACCCTGGAGGCGCTGGGCTACGCCCGCTCGCTCACGGCCTCCCGCGGGCTCGATCAGCTGCACCTGCTGCACCTGGAGCCGCTGCGCAGCGAATCCGCTGACCGCTGCTTCGACTACATCCGCGACCACTTCGGCCGCCTCGACGCGGTGGTGGTCCTGCCGCGCTCGGGCAACGGCGTGCACGGCTACTCCCTGAGCACCGCCGGCGACGAGGACGTGGCAGACTTCGTCCGCGACGAGATCGTCTCCCCGGTGGCCTTCGCCAAGGCCCTGGCCAACAACCTGGACCGCTGGGGCACCATCACCGAAGCGCCGGCGCTGACCTACGTCACCAACCCGAGCGACGGTCACGGCAACTACCTGAACGAGATCAAGCGCGCCGCCATCGAGGCGCTGCTGCGCACCTGGCGCCACGAGGACTCGCAGCAGAAGAAAAAGGGCGAGCGCTGCTGGTCGGTGCTGCCGAACCAGCTCGTGCGCTACGACAACCAGGAGGAGGACAACCTCACCTTCTCGGCGGACTGGGCGGCGACCCTCACCAACCGCGTGCGGCGCATGGACCCGATCAACCTCTGGGTACCGAAGAGCATCAAGCGCGCCACCGGCAAGGGCAGCATGCCCGCGGCGATCCAGCGCGTACTCCCGGGCCTGCACAAGTGCAAGACCGCGGTCATTACCGGCGGCAGCCTCGGTATCGGCCTGCAGCTCGGCCGCTTCCTCGCCATCGCCGGCGCGCGGGTGCTGCTGTCGGCGCGGAGCGAACCCAAGCTCCGCGAAGCGCGGGACGAGATTGTGGAGGAGCTGCGCGGTATCGGCTACCCGAAGCCGGAGGAGCGGGTGCACATCCTCGCGGATATCGACGTCGGTGACGAGGCGTCGCTCGAGACGCTCTTCCAGCATTCCATCGATCTCTTCGGCCATGTCGACTTCCTCATCAACAACGCCGGCATCTCCGGCGCCGAGGAGATGGTGGTTGACATGACCCTGGAGGCGTGGAACCGCACCATGGATGCGAACCTCATCTCGAACTATTCTCTCATTCGCAAGTACGCTCCCCTGATGAAGGCGCGCGGATCCGGCGTGGTCATGAACGTCTCGAGCTACTTTGGCGGTGAGAAGTACGTGGCCGTGGCCTACCCGAACCGCGCCGACTACGCCGTGTCGAAGGCCGGCCAGCGGGTGCTGGCGGAGATCCTGTCGCGTCACCTCGGCCCGGAGATCCAGATCAACGCCCTGGCCCCGGGGCCGGTGGACGGCGCCCGCCTGCGCGGCCTCGGCGGCGCGCCGGGGCTGTTCGAGCGGCGCGGCCGCCTGGTGCTCGAGAACAAGCGCCTGAACCGCATCCACGCGGCGGTGCTCGCCGCCCTCGGCGAAGGCATGACCCCCGAGGACCTGCTGGTGCTGGCGAAGAACGCGGTGGGTGATATCAAGCTGCCGCGTACGGCGAAGGCGCTGGCCAAGCTGTTCGTGCAGGTGGAGGAGAGCCGCGAGGGCGGCAACTCCACCGCCTACCTGCTCAACCGGGACCTCGCGGGCAAGCTCATGGACCGGCTCACCACCGGCGGCCTGTTCCCGCCGGAAATCGCCGAGCGCTTCCTGGAGAGCTTCGTCGACACACCGACGCCGTTCTTCGACGACAGCGCCGTGAAGAAAGCGGCGAAGGGTATCGAGACGGGCATCCTCAACCGGCTGCACCTGCACAAGATGCCCACGGACGAGCAGATCGGCCTGTCCACGGTGTTCCACCTCGCCGACGATATCGCCAGCGGCGAGACCTTCCACCCCTCCGGGGGCCTCAAGTTCGACCGCTCCGTCACCGAGGGCGAGCTGCTGCTGCCGCCGGACCGGGAGCGCCTGGCGAAGCTTGCGGGCAAGCGCGTCGTGCTCATCGGCGACGCCATGCGCGAGGAACTCGCCGCCATCGGCGAGGGCTTCATCAACCTGGGCATCGCGTCGCTCTCCGTGCTCACCCGCTCGAAGGAAGCGCAGGAGGAGATCCAGCACGGCCTGGAGCCGAAGGCGAACATCCCCATCGACGTGCGCGTGATCGGCGACGACCTGGAAGCGGCCCTCGACGACCTGCTGCAGAACCAGGGCGGTTTCGACGTGGTGGTGAGCGCGCCCTTCGCGCGGCTGCCGTTCAACGCGCTCGCCGCCGAGAAGGGCGAGTCCTGGGACCGGGTACTCTCGCACACGGACTTCGCGCGGCTGGTCGAGGAGCAGCTCACGCACCACTTCCGCGTCGCCCGCCGGGCAGCGCTGGTGCCGAACTGCCAGATCGTGCTGCTCACGCCGGACACCTCCTTCGTCTCCTCCCGCGAGGAGTTCGCCCTGGCGCTGTTCGTAAAGAACGCCCTGCACGCCTTTACGGTGACCCTGGGTGTCGAGACGGAGCGGCTGCCGACAACGCCGGCGGTGAACCAGGTGCAGCTCACCCGGCGCGCCCGGGCCGAGGAGCCCGCGAACGAGCAGGAGCTGCAGGAGGAAATGGAGCGCCTGGTGCAGGCGGTGCTGCAGTGTGCCGTGCCCGCACCGAGCCCGGCGGAAAGCCGCTACCTGGCGCGGATTTTCCGCGGCAACGCGGTCACCGTCTGACGGGAGGCACCCATGCGACCCTGGCCCCTGCTCGCTGCACTGCTTCTTGGCGCCGCCGTTCAGGCGGCGCAGGACAGCCCCGCGACAACCGTGGAAGCCGTGCCCGAAGACGGCCGCCAGGCCGTCGCCATGCCGGCGCTGCAGCGGGCCCTGCTCCGCGAGGAGATGATCCAGCACACGGCCACGGTGCAGCAGCTCGTCGACCTGCTGGGCAAGGGCGAGCTGACACGGGCTGCCGAGATCGCCGAGCGCGACCTGGGCCTGTCCTCCATGGGCAAGCACGCGGCGGCGACCCGGGGCATGGGCCCCGGGCGCTTCTTCCCGCAACTGATGCGCAGCGTCGGCATCGGCATGCACGAGGCGGCCAGCCACTTCGCCGACGTCGCCCGGGAGGGCGATGCCGAGGCGGCACTGAAGGCACTCTCGCCCGTGCTGGGCGCCTGCGTGTCCTGCCACTCGGCCTACCGGCTCGAGTAAACACCTCGACAGTCCGGGAGGCGTTGCCAGCCCGCACCCTCGGAACTGGCGGCCGGCCACAAAGAGCGTGCCCGTATACAAGCGCAGTTCCCTGTGCAACGCTTGATCCCCGACGCGTGAACGGGGAACGCTCCATGGCTCGTTATCTTTCGTTTCTGCCGCACCGTGCCGCAGTTCCAGCGGCGCTCATCGCACTGTGCATCGGCACCCCCGGCCACGGCGAGGTGCTGGAGGCGTCGGACACGCACTACCGCCTCGCCCACGAGGCGAACACGGACCTGACACCCGCGGCCCTATGGGGCCGGCTGGTGAACCCGGCGCGCTGGTGGAACCCCTTGCACAGCTTCTCCGGCGTGGCGGACAACCTGCAGCTGGACGCCCGCGCCGGCGGGCTGTGGCGCGAGGACTGGGACGGCGGCTCGGTCGCCCACGGCCGGGTGCTTCAGGTTCGTGACGGCGAATTGCTGCGCCTGGAAGCCCCCTTCGGCCCGCTGCAGGGCCTGGGCGCCTACGTCGTCTGGACCATCACCATCACACCCGGCGAGATCGGCGGCAGCACGGTCACCTTTGAGGAGGTGGCGAGCGCGCCACCGGGCAGCGGCCTCGACCAGCTCGCCGGCGCGGTGGACGGCGTCAAGGCCGAGGCGCTGGCCAGGCTGGCAGGCGAGTGAGCGCCCGGGCGTCAGTAGTCCGGCCGTTCAGAGCTGGCTGCGGATCGGCAGCAACCGCATAAGACCGGCCACCGTGCGGGTCCACCAGCTCGTCCCCGGCTCGTGGGTCCAGACTCGCTCAATGCCATCGCGCTGATCGCGCCAGCGCAGGCGCCCGCGCTCGTCGAGGAACAGTGCGTAGGTCTGCTGTGGCAGCGCCGCGACAGCGAGGTCTTGGACTGTCCCGGCCAGCGCGGGTGAGCGGATGATCACGCCGGATTCGGTATTCAGGTTTGCAGAGCGCGGGTCGAAGTTGAAGGAGCCGATGAACAGCTCGCGCTGGTCGATGATGAAGGCTTTCGTGTGCAGCGTCGCCTTCGCGCCGCTGGCGGCGACCAGCTCGGCGCCGGCGACGTCCGCGTCCGGCCGCGTCTCGTAGAGCGCCACACCGGCTTCTAGGAGCGGCTTGCGCGACGGTGCATAGCCTGCGTGCACCGCGAACTGGTTGTTCGCCGCCAGCGCGTTGGTGGCCACGGTCACGGCGACGCCGCGATCGACCATGCCCGCCAGGGCCTCAACCCCGCTGCGCCGGGGTACGAAGTAAGGCGAGACGATGAACACCTCCCGCCGCGCCGCGCGGAAGGCATCGGCCAGCGGCGCCGTGATCAGGGGCGCTTCACCGGCGCGGGACGGGACACCCTTGTCCGGCGAATCGTAGACCAGGGTGTAGGGCGCCCAGGTCAGGCTGCCGGCACTTTCCTCCAGCAGGTGCAGCGCGTTGCGCCTGAGTGCCTCCGCGTAGCGGGACGCCGCGATTTCCGTCTTCCAGTCGGCGACCACTCTTCGCAGCTGCGCCAGGGCCGCCGCGGTGTCTTCCGGCATGCGCGCGAAGGCCGGCACGGGCAACGCGGTCTCGTGGTTCCAGTAGCGGTCGAACATCGCCGACACGTCGGCAACGACCGGGCCGACGGCGAGCACATCGAGGTCCGAGAAACGCGCATCGCTGCGGGCCCCGAAATACTCGTCGGCAATATTGCGCCCGCCCACTACCGTCACCTGGCCGTCAACCGTGAATGACTTGTTGTGCATGCGCCGGTTGATGCGCCGGAAGTCCGTCAGGCCGCTGACCGCACGCCCCAGGGCACCGCGGCGAAAAGGGTTGAAGATACGGATGGCGATGTCCGGGTGCGCGTGCAGGGCCGCCAGTCCCTCGTCATAGCCCCCGGTGAATACGTCGTCGAGAAGCAGGCGCACGCGCACGCCCCGGTCCGCCGCCTCGAGCAATGTCGCCACCAGGGCACGGCCGGTGAGATCATTCTTGATCAGGTAGTACTGCAGGTCGATGCTGGTCTCTGCCCGGGCGGCGAGGAGGAGACGCGCGGCGAGGGCGTCGATCCCGTCATTGAGCACATGAAAGCCGGCATGCACCGCCGGACGATCCTCCAGCAGAGGTGACACCTCGGCCGCGAGGCGCGTTCCCGGGTCAGGCGGCAGCGCACTGGAAGGCTCCCGCGGGTAGTCACGGTCGATGGAAGCGCAGCCCGCGAGAAACAACACAAGCGCGCCGGCCAGTCGCTTCCCCGCGGCACGCCGGACGCATAGGCCAGGAAAGCGGCGGAAAAGTCCGCGCCGTGCTCTTTTCTCCGGTAGCATCCCGTCCATCGCAGCCACCCTGGTTATACGATCATGCCGAGGAAAGCACCTCCGCAACGCCGCGGCAACCCTCGCGGTCCGAATACGCGGCAGCGACGACGTGCCCGGCATGCGCCCGCGGTCGGGCAGGAATTCACCGGCACCGTCCGCGACCTGGCGGCAACGGGCGAGGGCATCGTGGAGCATCCCGGTGGCCAGGTGTGCTTCGTTCCGGGTGCCTGGACCGGCGAACGCGGCCGCTTCCGGGTAACCGGCCACCGGGGTCGAGCGGCCCTCGGCAGCCTGGTTACGCTGGAGGCGCCCTCCCCGGACCGGGTGACGCCACACTGTCCACACCACGGCCACGACGAGGCTCACTGCGGTGGCTGCCCGTGGCAGTTCGTGGCCTACGGCGCGCAACTGGCGGCCAAGGAGGCCCGGCTCCACAGCGCACTGTCGCGCCTCGGCGTCGCTGAGGTACAGGCGCCCATCTGGGCGGCCCCGGAGACTCTCGGCTACCGCAACCGGGCCCGGCTGCGCAGCGACGGCGAGCGGATCGGCTTTCTCGCCGCCGGCTCGAACCGGCTGGCACCGATCGACGACTGCCCCGTGCTTACGGCCCGCAACCGCGAGACCCTCGCGGCCCTCCAGGGCCGCCTGCCGGAGCCTGCCTGGCGGCCACGGCGCCGCGGCCCGCTCACGGTGCTGCCGATAGACGACGAGAACGGCCCCGAGGCGGTGGCACCCGACGCCCCGCAGCCCTTCCGCCAGGGTAACAGCGCGCAGAATGCACGCATGCGCGATTGGCTGGCCGGGTCCATTGCTGACTATGCGGGGCGCCCCACCGTGGAGCTGTTCGCCGGCTCCGGCAACTTCACGGAGGTCCTGGCGGCGGGCGGCTGCCGGCCCCTGCTGGCCGCGGACAGCGCCGGCGATGCGCTGGCAACCCTCGGGACCCGGGCCCTGCCCGCCGTAACCACGCTGGCCCTCGACCTCTTCGACGCGGCGGCGCCCGCTGCGCTGGCGGACGCGCTCGCGGACGCGGAGCTATTAGTGCTGGACCCGCCCCGGGACGGCCTGCGCCAGCTGCCGGCCTTTATCCGACGCGCGCCGAGGCTCAGCGCCGTGCGCTACATCGCCTGCGATGTCGCCACCTTTGCCCGCGACCTCAGCGCCCTGTTGGACGCCGGTTTCAGGCTCGAGGAAGTGCAGCCCCTGGACCTGTTCCCGCACACGCCCCACCTGGAGTTGCTGGCGCGCCTTGCCCGGGCGCCGCGCTGACGACCCCGGCGCGGCCGCATCGCTTCCCCCCGGGATCAGGCCAGGACCAGCCGCACCGCTTCAGCCAGCGCCAGCAGCCCGAAGAGCGCAAACAGCAGCGCTGCCGAACGGTGCACGACGCGCGCAGGGATACGGGTCAAAAGGGTGCGGCCGAAGATGATACCGAGCAGCGCGACCAGCCAGAGTGCCGCCGTCCCCCCAAGGAACACCGCGAGGAGTGCCTCGCCGCGAGCAGCGAGGGCCACCATGGCCAGCTGTGTCTTGTCGCCCAGTTCCGCGAGGAAAATCAGCAGGAAGCTGGTGAGCACGGCACCGAAGCGGCGGCCGCGACTCATCTCGGCCTCTTCTTCATCGCCAACATCCCGCCACGACTGCCAGGCAAAGGCGATAAACAGCAGTGCCGCGACCGCCAGAAGCAGCGGCCGCGGTACGAGCGTGGCGAGCCCTCCACCGAGCAGCACCGCCAGGACATTGAGCACGAAAAACGCCGCAAAGCTGCCGACGATAACCGGCAGCGCCCGGTAGCGGTGCGCCAGGCTCATGGCCATCAGCTGCGTTTTGTCACCGAGTTCGGCGACGAACAGCAGTCCGAAGGTAGACAGGAACACGGCAGGATCCACGGGCACTCGCTTAGTCGGGATGAGACACGGAACGGGGACGCGTAGTATACGCGCTGATCAGTTTCCCGCGGAGGCACCATGCACAGCGACAACCTGCATCTCTGGACGCACCGCCATGTCTTCGGCCAGGATCGGCGCCGGGCGGGCGAGCGGCGCACGCTGCTCGTCATCGCCCTCACGGCCGCGACCATGGTGCTCGAGATCAGCACCGGCATCCTCTTCGGCTCCATGGCCCTGCTCGCCGACGGCCTGCACATGGCCTCGCACACGGTGGCCCTCGGCATCACGGCCTTCGCCTATGCTTATGCGCGGCGTCATGCCGCCAACCCGAGCTTCAGCTTCGGTACCGGCAAGGTGAACGCGCTGGGTGGCTTTACCGGTGCCCTGCTGCTCGCCGGCTTCAGCCTCGCCATGGCCTGGGAGAGCGTGGCGCGCTTCGTCGCGCCCGTGCCCATCGCCTTTGACCAGGCCATCGGCGTGGCGGTGCTCGGCCTTATCGTGAACGGCGTATCCGTGCTGCTGCTGGGCGAAGAACATGATCACGGGCATGACCATGGACATGGGCACAGCGCCGAGCGCGGGCATGGGCACGCACACAGCCACGCCCATGGTCACGACCACAACCTGCGCTCGGCCTACCTGCACGTGCTCGCCGACGCCCTGACCTCGCTGCTGGCCATCTTCGCCCTGCTCGCGGGCAAGTACTTCGGCCTCAACTGGATGGACCCCGCCATGGGCATCGTCGGCGCGCTGCTGGTCGCCCGCTGGTCTGCGGGTCTACTTCGCGATACCAGCCATACGCTGCTGGACCGGCAGGCGTCCGAGGCGCTCTGTGACCAGCTCAGGGCCGCCGTGGAAAGCCATGGCCACGACCGCGTTGCAGACCTGCACCTGTGGTCCATCGGCCCCGGCATTCACGCCGCGGAGATCACCGTCGTGACGCACGACGACATTGCACCCCCGGCTGTCCGGGCCAGGTTTCCCGAGTCCTTGCGGGTTGTCCACGCCACGATCGAGATTCATCGCTGCCCGGCAGGCAACGGCTAGGTGCGGTTCGAGTTACCAGGAAGCAGTGCGCAGGATCGTCGGCTAAACTGGTACGAAAACGAAGTTTCGGGAGCCAAGCCCATGAAGCCACGAATGACCGCAGCGGCGGCCGTGTTCGTTTGCCTGGTGACACTGCCGACAAGGGGCGACAATCTACCCGATGCCGTTGAGCATCCGATGGTCGAGCGTTACCCCGGGCAGGAGCTTCGCTGGCAGGCCATCGACAACTACCGCGAGTTCCGCCTGCCCGTCGGGCCGGTCACCGGCTACCGCCACATCGACGACTGGCTCGAGACGCAAGGCAGGGTGACCCGGACCTTCTACGCCCTGGAGGGCAGCGGGCGGACCTGGTCCGAGGTGTACCTCAACTACCGCGGCGCCTTCGCGGCGGAGGGCTTCGAGATCCTCGCCGAGGGCTCCTCCGAGGACCGCAAGGGACCGGCAGTCGGCGGCCGCCAGTGGCTGGAGATCTACCTGCGCACCAATCCCGCCGGAACCGGTGGCGAGGTCAACACGCTGGCGGCGGGTTCCTCCACCTCCGGCGGCCAGGGCGCCTTCGTGGCGACGCGGGACCGGGCGGCCGGCCCCGTCTACGTGGTCGTCACCGTGGAGCAGCACGCAGCGGACTACATCGGCACACTGGTCGACATCGTGGAAGTGGAGCGCGCCGAGACGGGCCTGGTGGCCGTGGACGCGGAAGCGATCGGCCGGGACCTGGAGGAGAAGGGCCGGGTAGTGCTCGACGGACTCTACTTCGACTTCGACAGCCCGACCCTGCAACCGCGCTCCGCCGAGGCGCTGGGGAATATCGCCCGCTACCTCGACGCGAACCCGGCGCAAACCTTCTACGTGGTAGGGCACACGGACAGCCGCGGTTCGCTGGGCTACAACCGCGAACTCAGCCAGGCGCGGGCCCAGGCGGTCGTCGACGCGCTGGTCAACGACCACGGCGTCGCCCGGGAGCGCCTTGACGCCGCCGGCGTCGGCCCCCTGGTCCCGGTCTTCAGCAACGCCGACGACGCCGGCAGGGAGCGCAACCGCCGCGTGGAACTCGTCGAGCGCCTGTGACATCCGGCGTTATCGACGACCTGTCAGGTGACCCGCCCGGCGGCGGCCGCTGGGCCTGTGTCGCCGACACGGTCATGGGCGGGGTCTCCGGCGGGGAACTGCGCACGGAGATCGTCGCCGGCCAGCCCGCCCGGCACCTGACCGGCACCGTGAGCCTCGCCAACAACGGCGGCTTCCTGCAGATGGCGATCGATCTCGCGGCCGACGGCAGTAGCGTGGATGCGAGCGCGTTCACCGGGCTCGCGCTGACCGTCTGCGGCGACGGCGAGGAGTATGGCCTGCACCTGCGCACGGACGACGTCCGGCGCCCCTGGCAAAGCTACCGCGCCCGCTTCACGGCACCGGGCGCCTGGACCACCGCTACCCTGCCCTTCAGCGGTTTTGTCCCGCATCGCCTCGACGCCCCCCTGGACCTCTCCCGGCTGCGACGCATCGGCCTGGTGGCCATCGGCCGGCCCGGGCCCGTGGACCTTGCCCTCGGCGACCTGCGATTCTATTGAGCGGGAGAAGCCCCGCCTTCACGGCGCCACCTCCTATGGCCTAACATAGGGGCACGGGGCCGAAGCGTTTACCCTGGGCCCCGATCCCCCAGCCACCACCAGGACGGAAAGCACCCGTGAGCCAAGTCGACGAACAACGCGAGAAAATCCGCAGCGCCACCGGCTTCATCGCCGCCCTCGACCAGAGCGGGGGCAGCACCCCGAAGGCCCTGCGCCTGTACGGTATCGAGGAGGATGCCTGGTCCACGGACGCCGAGATGTTCGACCTCGTGCACGCCATGCGCACGCGGATCATGACCGCCGACGCCTTCGACGGCGAGCGCATTCTCGGCGCCATCCTGTTCGAGGACACGATGGACCGGGAGGTCCTGGGGCGGCCGACGCCCGAGTACCTCTGGGCCGTCAAGCACGTGGTGCCCTTCCTCAAGGTCGACAAGGGCCTCGACGAGCTCGCCGACGGCGTGCAGCGCATGAAGCCCATGCCGGGGCTCGACGACCTGCTCCGCCGCGCCGTTGAGGCCGGAATCTTCGGGACCAAGATGCGCTCGGTGATCAAGGAAGCGAACGGGGCAGGTATCGACGCCGTCGTGGCGCAGCAGTTCGAGATTGCCGGCCAGATCATCGACGCCGGCCTCGTACCCATCGTCGAGCCGGAAGTGGACATCCACTGCCCCGACAAGGCCGCCGCCGAGCAGCGGCTGAAGGCGGGCATCCTCGCCGCGCTGGACCAGCTCGGCGAGGGCCGGCAGGTCATGCTCAAGCTGACGCTGCCGGAAGAGGACGGCTTCTACAGCGACTGCGTCGCCCACCCGGCGGTGCTGCGGGTTGTGGCACTGTCCGGCGGCTACAGCCGCGCGGAGGCCAACGAGCGACTCGCCCGCAACCCGGGCGTGGTCGCCAGCTTCTCCCGCGCCCTGACCGAGGGGCTCTCCGCCCAGCAGAGCGACGAGGAGTTCAACGCCGCCCTCGACCGGTCGATCCAGAGCATCTACGACGCCTCGGCGACCTAGCTGCCGTTTCTGGCAAGTAAGCAATGCCTTAGAGAACATTCGCTCCGTGTAACGATGCGACAGAACCCAGGTTTTTCGTTGAGCGATTGATTCATTCAGGACGCCTGCAATCAATTTTCCGAGCGGTTTCGTGCAGCGCACTGGAAGGACCCGAGCTCGATGGACATTTTCAGCCCACTCACTAAGACTCACTGTTGCAACGCTATGAACCATGCCAGTGCGATAGCGATGGCCGGCACTGACAGCAGACAGGCATCGACTATTCGTAATGTACCTGGGCTGTGTTCGAGATACCGCTGATGAATCCTTGCAATTTCTCTTGCTGAGTCTCCACGGCCGAGCGCCAACCAATTGATGGCTAGCACTGCCATTTCTGCCGCAGCAAACCTACCGCCGCCCAGCAATTTCATCACGCCATCGGGCACCTCATAAAATAAGGTCAACAATGCAAAGAGAATAAAGAACATTAGCATTTGAAGAATCGTGAATGTCGCGACCGACGCAAAGGGCCCTTCTCGTGAATCTGGCTCCCGCTTGGCCACGAAGTTAAAGACCCGCGCATATGCGAGTCGATACAGCGTTTTCATTTTGATTTCAACGACTCTTCACTTAGTTACCACGCCAGTTACCTTCGTTCATGGTGTCCACCACAAAGTAACTCGAACTCAAAATCCAACCGTATGGAGGTAGAATCGACACCGCAACGAATCCGATATCAACCGCGTTCTTTACGTCGAAGCGCCTGGCGTTGAGGGATTGAATCGTATTTTCTGAAACAAGCGCAAGGCCGAAGACGGTACCAATACGACCGACTCGTGTGGCGAGCCTGCCGAGCAGAGAAACTGGATTCTCTTTGATCACTTTTTTACCAATAGCCGCAATGCTTGAAGCAGCAACAGTTGCTGGGGGCGCCTCATCCGGCGCGCTTCCAGAAGTCGGCGCAAGCGACACAAGGATTGAGCAACACCCTTTCTGTAGATTCGGTTATCTCTCGACCGCGGTTGCTCCGTCGCTGAAGGTGACGTAGCGCTTCTCAGCGGTCTGCCAGTCTTCCGCAATCTCCATCAGCACTGCCGACACCAGTCGCAGGCACGACGCTTCGTTGGGGAACAGTCGGGCGACGCGCGTGCGCCGGCGGATCTCCTCGATCAAACGCTCCACCAGGTTCGTCGTGCGCATCCGGCGCCGGCGGGTCGGCGGCAGGCTGAAGACCGTGAACCCCTGAGGCAGCGCCTCCTCGGCCCAGCTGGCCAGCTTCGGCGCCGTGTTCCGGTAGCGCTCGACGAAGCGCTCCAGGAGCCGCTGCGCCTCGTCCTGATCCGGGGCGTTGAAGATCGCACGGATGTCCGCCGCCACCGGTGCCCGAAGCGCCACCGTGGGCACGTACTGCCCGGCGTTCTGCTGCAGGTGGAACTGGCACCGCTGCCAGGGCACGCTGGGGAATACCGCCCTGCGCGCCGCCGCCTCCTCAAATGTGCGAAAGAAAATCTACGTTATCCAAAGCGATTTCCAGCGCTTTCCCGGATTGTGTGTTGCAATCCTGCACTTTGGACCTGATCCGCTACTCGATGCAGTTCGCCTCCCGGAGGGAGCGCAACACGCTGGCAAAGGCGCTACGACCGATCTACGCTGCAACCAGCGCGGACGCGTTAGACAAGAATGCGAGAGTCTATTCGTGGAGTCTGCCGGAAGGGTTAGCAGCACTACAGCCGGCGCCACCGAAGGTTCTCTGCGCCTTGGATAGGTTATCTTGTACCGAAGGAAAGCGATCAAGTATCTGGGTTAAGGTGAGGTTATCTTGAAGGGCGTCTTCTACGCGACTCCGCATATCATTAGATTCAGTTAACGAACAGAGAAACTCCTGCGACCTTAAGGAAACACTGGTTTTTCGCACGCCAAAGTAAGACGCAAGCATGAGCTTGCGGGTAATCGAGGCCGCGAGCCAGTCTTTCACCGGCTCCTCATTACCTCTATCGCTTAGCATCTCGAGCGCCACTGCATCATACCAAGCGCTCTCCAAGATCATATCTGCGGCTTCGGAGAAGGAAACCGTTTGCTCGTCATCACCAATAACACTCTGCGGTACTAAAACTAGTGCAGCAATCATGCAGTAAGACAACCAACTGTGTAGCGTTTTCCTCATCTTACTTATCCGCCCATAACTCGGTTCATGAAGAATGGTGAAAAGCCGCGCGGCGAGCCAGAGCCCGAAGCCGTCACAGACCAGCACCTTCATGCGGTTCGCTCGCTTGTTGGCGAACACATAAGCGCAGTGCGGCCGGGGCTCGCCGAAGCTGTTGATGACCCGCGCCAGCGCCTTCTCCGGGCCGGCGCGCATATCCAGCGGCTCGCGCGCCAGCCAGATCTCGTCGATGCGGATCATCGCATCAGCGCAATGAGCCAGGGCACGGACCGGTCGATCTCCGCCAGCGGCCAGTGCACAATGATCGGGACCTTCGGCGAGGGCAGCTCGATGCGCAGCAGGGTATCGTCTGCTTCAGCAGGAACCGCAGCATCGGGCTGCGCCACAGGCGCCGGCAGGCGGATAAAGTCCGGCTTGCCTTCATTGTCCAGCGTGCGGCGCCAGTTATAGCACCAGGTTGTCGTTGAGGCCGTGGCGGCGTGCGACAGCCGCGATAGACGCGCCGGGTTCCCGACACTCCGCGAGTACCTGCTCCTTGAAGACGCGGGAATCGCGGCGGCGGGTCTTGCGGGTACTGGCGCCAGCTTGGTGTTCTGAGAGGTCGTGCATGGTAGGTGTCCACTTGGCGATACGTGGACACTTACACTGATTACCCCGCGCCGGTTGGGAAGATGGGTTTACCGGACGCATACGTCGTAGGTAAAGGTTTCTACACATGTGCCGCAGCCACTGTGACCAGCCCCGGACTGAGCATTACCCAGCCTGAGGTGCAGAACGAGTGTTATTGAAACCTATGGGCGGTCTCTCGTCGATCAAGGTGGATCGCTCGCAATACAAACAGCAGTAGCAACCCCAAAAACAGCTCAAAGAGAAGCGCCAGAGAGGCCGTTCTCCTCAAGGAATCTTCTGAGGACACTACGACGGTATCGTCTATTGTCAGTCCGAACAGCGTTGAGTTCAAATCACGGTAAATCACGGTCGCTTTTTCCCCGTTTGCCTGCAACACAGCTTTACATCCGGGAACGCGAGTGACCGTTCTAAAGCTTCTTCCTGACGAGTCCTTTATCCACAGATACCGTTTTCCCCTGACGTCTCTGTTGCTGCAACTAAGTTCGTACTCACTAATCGACATTCTTACAAGCTCGGGCGGAGCGGAGATCTGAAATCCATATACAATCATGCCGAGAACGACAATGATCGCGTAAATCCATAGCCATTTACCGGTAAACACTAGTCTTGAACTCGTTGAATGTCTTGCACATCATAAATCACGCCTTGGAAACCTGCGTAAATGGCGAAGGCCTGCCATGCCGCCTCAATACGCGTGTTTACCCCTGTTATAAGATGCACAATGCCTGGAGCACCTGACGCAGTAATGGTAGCCAAATCGAAGAACGTTGTTACAGTTTGAGCGGTCGTCGGACTTACCCCACCAGCAACAAGACCGTCAACGAAGACATCAGTTCCGGAAGAACCCTCGATGACGTTTCGATAGCCGAGAACTGCGAGAGGGCCGCCGATCGAACAACCTGCCACAGTCGTACATGCCATTGACCCCACCACGGCTTCCACCGTGCCTACGAATATGGTGATAGCCTCCGCATATCCGATTTCATGGCCGCTGACTTTGTCAGTGTCTAGATTGAGTTCGTAGAAGACAACTCCTTCAGCAGTTACTCGATCGCCAGCCTGAACCCTATGCCCCCCCGAATCGAGGCCATTTGAGAAACTGGTGGTGTAGCCATTGCTTTCTCGGAGACGCTGCTCGCGATACTGGTCCATCAAAAAATCTGAGTAACCGTCTAAATCATTCCTTGGGCCACCAAAGTCTTGCCCCCCTACCGGTCCGGTAAAGGGTCCCAGCAAGCTCTGACAGGCTTCTCTGTTACCCAGCTCTCCACCGCAGGCTTGGAAGCCACTCGGATCCGTGTACTTCAGCGGATTATTGAAACTGTAGGTATACCGATTGTAATTCTGGGCGTCGTCTGGTGCTTGGGTTACCGGATCCGGACTCAACATTCTCCCCAGGCTCGGGCTATAGACCCGCCCGTTCATGTGGATCACCCCAATGTCGTCCAGGTGTTCATGGCCCGTATAGCCCCGCTGCTCGCTCGTGGTGACGGTGCCAGCCTGCCAGGTGCTCGCCATGCGCCTCTGGCCCCAGGCGTCGTAACTCAGGCGCTCCAGTACCGCGCCGGTGCTGCTGGTGATCGCCGTGATGCTGCCCAGGTGATCCCGGTGGAGGTATTTCTCCGTGACCATCGCACTGATGTCTTCCCGCACCAGGATGGCGCGACCATGGGCCTGGATCACATGGCGGGCGACCGTCTGGCCGCCGCCAGAGCGGTATTCGAAGCGGCCACCGACATAGTGCGTGGTTTCGCCATTGCGCTGCTTGGAGTAGCGCTTACGATCGGGGGCATAGGAAAAGGAGTACTGAATACCACCCTTACTGAGGTTAGTCGGCTTATTGTAACTGGACCACAGGATGCTGGGCTCATCAGTCCCAAGTGCAAAGTTGCCGTTGGCATCGTAAGTAAAGGCTCGAGAGCTTCCCCCCAGGGTGACCAGTGAAACGGCATGCAGCGGCCCCATCAGGTATTCGTAGCTGTCTGCAATATCAGACTTTTGTGTGATGCTGCCAGCTTCATCAAATGCATACTGGACCGCTGCCTGTCCGCTCACCTGTGCTGAGGTAAGGCGATCAAGGCTATCGTAGCTAAACGACTCTGATAGCGCCTGAAGATCATCACTGCGGGTCAGCATGTTCCCCACCGCGTCGTAGGTATATGAGAACTCCTGAACGACAGCCGTATGCTGTGAAAGCTGACTGGTGATGCGGCTGGATACGCCAGCGTAGCTCTGCGTCACCGTCGAGCCGTCACCCATCCATTCGCTTAGAATACGGCCCTTCGCGTCCGTAGCCAGCGTTTGGTAGTAAACCTCACTGCCACCCTGGTTCTGGACGCGCTCCAGATAACCCAGTGCGTTGTAAGTGTACTCAACGATGAACCCGGCGGGCGCTGCCGGGCTAGCCGGATACGTCTCTGTCGCCACTTGTCCGGCGGAGTTGTAGGTCACCGACTGACTGTAAAGCGAGCCCCCGATAACGGTCGTCACACTTGAAAGGCGACCGTTATAGCCGGGATTGTAGTAATACTGTCGATAGAAGTATGACTGCGATTCACTGTGTACCTTCCCCAGGCCCAGGTTTCCCCCTGTCGTGTCGTCATAACTCCAGGTGGTGGTGCCTTCTGGCTCGGTACGGCTCGTCATGCGGCCGAGCAGGTCGTAGGTAAAGGTCCTCGACTGGGCGGGTGCCGCCGCTGCCATCGCCGGTGAGACCTCCGAGAGCTTCTGGCCGAGCGCGTCATAGCTGTACGTGTACAAGCCGTGGTCGGGGTCGTCCTGCTGCAGGAGCCGCCCGTAGCGGTCGTAGCTGTAGTCGACGTCCGATTGCACCGCCGTCCCGGTGGCGGAACGTGCCCGCGTGCGGTTGCCCTGGGCATCGTAGCTCAACTGGAGTTCAGTGCCATCCCGGGCGATCACGCGGATTGCGCGTCCGGCGGCGTCGACGAAGGTCGTCTCCGTTCGACTCGCATTGTCCGTCACTGCCGTCGACAACCCATCGTATGTGGTTGTGGTCGATTGCATGGGGTCGGCTGCGCTCAACGTGGTGACGCGACCCAGCAGGTCATAGGAAAAAACGTTCCAGTCTGGGCTCGAACCGGCGAAGTAGGGTTCGGATTTGCGCAGCACACGACCTTTACTGTCGTACTCCGTGTCGACTAGCACCTTCGTCCCATCGAAGGACAGGGTCTCTTCGCGAACCGTGCGACCGAGCCGGTCAACGAATACGCGCTTCACCGGCTTACCCGACTCGATGACCTCTACATAATGCGCCGCAAACACGCCACTGCCCGTTGGATCCTCATACCGCAACGTTGACACACTGGTGCCATCCGGGCGCGTTTCCAGCTCGAGGTTGCCGAAACTGTCGTAGCTCCAGGTCGTGGTCAGTCCATTGGGGTCCGACTGCGACAGCCGTTTGCCGAACACCGGGTCCCAGGTCGCGGCGGTAACGTGGCCGAGGGCATTAGTCTGCGCCAGGGGGAACTGGCCTCTCGCATCGTAACTGTACGTCGTTGTGCGCGCCGGGAGCGCGGGGCAGGCAACCGTTTCCGTGAGGACATTGCCGAAGGCATCGTGGGTATGCGTCGTGGTGAGCTCGATGCCCGCACCAGCGCCGGGCTCACGCGTCACGGTTTCGAGCAGCCCCGTGCTGGAGCTGTAGGTATAGGTGGTAGTCTGGGTCTGTGCTGAGGTCATGCCACCGTTCAGCCAGAATTCCGTGCTCTTGGAGAGCCTCTGGCCGATCCACCAGTTCAACGTATCGTTGCTGTAGGTGGCCGTTGTTACCGTCTTGCGCACCTCGCTGTTCTCGACGTCGTTGGTTTCTACCGTTTCCGCTGTGACGTTTCCATAACTATCGACGGACCTGGTCGTCGACCGGGTTACGAGCAAACGGCCATCTCCCAGGTTGTAGCTCTCGTCGATCCGCGATTGCAGGAAAGCAGACACCGGCCCTGCGCCGATGGTCCCGTTTACAGCGTAGGTCAGATCGGAGGATTCCAGCAGCAGGTCATCGCTGCTTCGACGGCGCTCGATGCGTTTTGGCTGCATCGCGAGGGGGAAGGACTGCTCGTAATCGGTGACCGTTGTGACACCGCTATCTAGGTTGATGGCCGTGATACGGGCGAAGCCGAGGGTCGTCCGCCGATCGAGGTCCCAGCGCAAGCCCTCGTACGCGTAGGTCGTCTCGAACACACCGCCGATGCCGTCCGACTCGCGGAAACGGGAAACGACCCGTGTGGCATCCTGGATATCGAGCTCGGGAAGCACCGCTCCTGTGCCCTTGCTGTAGGTCGTGGAACCGGATGCCAGCCAGTCGTAGTCGAACTCGATCTCCCGGCCGCTCGGCTCGGTGATCTTGCTGACGAGATTCAAGCGTTCGCCGATGTTCTCATCCACGCGAACCACATCCGTTTCGACAATCGAAACAGGAAACCCAGGAATCTGGTAGGTCTGGGTCTTGCCGATCCAGTAATCAAGGAAGCCATCGCCATTCGTGTCCGTCGATCCATACGCGCCGTAGTAGTCTGACCACCACGGTATGATGGTGTGCGTTTCACGATCCGTCACGCCGCCCAGGTCCGTCGTGTGGCGCACCCGGTGGCGCGTCGGAGTGGGGTACCACTTCGTCTCTCGCTGCAGCTCGTCGAGGGTGCCATCGTGGTTCATGTCCACCGCCAGCGGCCTGTTCACCGCCACATCAGGCTCAAAACCGGCACCGTTGTTGAGCTGATACACCCAGTTATCGTTCGCGTCCGTCGTCTTTCGATCCCGCAAGCCATCACCGTTGAAGTCGGCATATTCGACCTGCATGACCCAGTCGTTGCCAGCCTGAACGAGCCTGGCACTCGAACCGAAGTCGATCATATCCAGGTTCTGAGGATCGCCGCTGTTCGCCTTCAGGTAGCGCGATTCCGTCATCACGTCGACCAGTCCGTCGCCCGTGTAGTCGGCGATATCGACGCTGTGTGGCACGTTCAGCAGCCAATCGGTCTCCGGCCCGAAGGCCGAACCGGTGTTCAGGGCATAGCGAACATCGTAAACCGTCTGGTTGCCTTGCTGGTCTTCTTCGATCGTAACCAGGTCGGGCAAGTGGTCGGCGTCGATATCGACGAAGAGGTAGCTATCCCGTTGCGCCGTCGAGCCATAGGCGACGTCGGTGAATCCGGTTGGACTGCTAAGGCCAACATCAAAGTTGGCGGGCTGTCCCGGGTTCTCTGTCAGCAGGATAAGGTCGGTGTTGCCGTCTGCATTCAGATCAGAGTAAAGGATCTCACAGCGCGGAGAGTACCAACGGGCGCTAAGTGGCCAGAGCGCTGGCGCGTGCCCCGTCGAACCCGAAAGATAAACAGCATGTTCGTACTCACCCGATGCCATAATGTGATCGCTCTTGCCGTCGCCGTTCAGGTCGTGCCAGCGTTGCGAGCTGATGTTGCTCATGCGCCCGACACCCGGCCCGGTCACATCTTCCTCCCAGGCGAAGCTGTAGCCACCACCAGAGGTGGCTTTCCATTCGATGATTAGCGGTTCCTGGCATGTACCGCCTACGTCGCAACGCGTGACGGATACCAGGCGGGAAACGTCGCGCGTCCCCGCCACCGCGTAGGCAAAGCGGTACTCGTAGCGCGCGGCACTATCGACGAACACCTCCAGCTTGCTGAGCCTTTTCGGATGGCGGCGAACGGTCGATCCACTCTCGTAGCTGACGAAGTCGTCGCTCCTCGCCTCGTAGGTAAAGTCAACGACGATGTTGTAGGACGTGCCGGCAGCAAGGTTCTCGTTCAGCTTCAATGCCGACGGATAGGACTGCCCGTTCAATGTGTCTTCGTGATACTCAACCCGGTAATGATTGCCGGCCCGATCTGTAGAGCCGGAGAGACGCCACATCCGCACGGTACTGGACGCTTCGGCTTCTACCCTGGCCGAATTGGATGCACCAAAATCCATCTGCCGACCGTCCCTGGCAAAGACCTCAAAGCGCTCCGGCCCATTGCCGGCAATACCCTGGGAAATGATCTTGCTGAACTGATCGATCTCTGTGCGGTACTCCGCACCGGGCATGCCATAGGTACCACTGACCAGCAGCAGCCGGTGGCCGTTGAGGCAGAAGACATCGTCATAGTCCAGACGGGGCGCCCGTACCAGCCCGTCTTGCGCGATGGTCTGCGAACAGCGTGTGATCTTGGCGTCGACGGCACCGGTCAGGAACCAGCCCATGCCGAGCAGGCCGTTCTCGACATTGCTGTTGTAGTTCAAGGCGAGCTGGGGATTGTGGCCGCCCGCAACCGCGGGTAGCTCAAGGGGCAACCGGTACACCGCGTTGCCGCCTGCGCTGACCGATGCCTCGCCTGCCGGGCCGCCTAAGTACTGACCGCCCAAGTGCGCGCCCAGCGTATTGGTTGGGGAACTCAGGGCGGGCGGCGTGGCCGCAGTGGCCGGAAAAGCAGCGGAGAGAAGGGCTAGAGCTGTGGCGAAGACGCCACCCGCGAGTCGATGCATGGCCGTCACCACCGAGAGAAGAACGCGTTACGGGCTTACGCTGAACGCGCTGGCACCCAGCCCCGCGTCAAACGGTTTTGGGCAGGCGGGCCCGTCAGCGTCATTCATGCGCAGTTCCCGGCTTTCACGCGGCAGGTCCTTCTCGCGATACTTGACCATGCAGGGGTCAGGGTCATGGAGCGTTACCGTTCTCCCCGAAGCTGAAAAGCTGATCTCATCGACCAGCATCTCGCTGAAGCGTGACTGGAGTCGCGTCGCGGGCCACCCCGAGAGCATCAGGTGAGCACCCGCCTTGATTTCTCCTGCATTTACGTCGAGAGACTTCCATTGATCTGCGGACTGGAGCGTCGCGCGACGAAAGGTCGAAACCGGAATCGAAGGGTCGATATTCGCGGGGCGACGGACAGCCGGTTCGTCGGCACGACGATAAAGCAGTTCGGCATAGCCGCCATCATTGATCACCAGCCGATGCACGACGACCCGGATGGAAACGGGGTTCTCGAAATCAAAGCGGTCGGACCGACTCCAGTCACGCGAGGGCTGACTGCGGTAACGGAAGTCACTGTATTCCTGAGGGCTCATGCCGGCTGCAAGCTTTGACTTGACGCCACCTGCATGAGACTGCATGGCCGCACCGAAGACTATCGCTGCCACAATGGCTGACAGGCGAACGAAGAACGTTCTCACGGTGTGGTACCTCTGAAACACCAAGCGCGATACTGATAACGTAGCCGAAACCACGAGTATCGCGAGCACTATGTTTTGAACAGAGTTAAGTTCTCCACTAAACCGATTAGTAGCGCCAGCAGCCCGCGGTGAAGGTGATCAAAGAGCTCCTGATCCTTCAATGCATGGTCGATTAGCTACGTTGCAGTTTTACTGCTTCTTCTAGTTTTTGGCGCTGAAGCGGCAGGTAAGCCCCGCAGAAGGATTGTTTGAAGGGGAACTGCTCGACTTTAACTGAGCCACTGTGTAACCAGCTGCGCGGCTAGCGGGGTCCCCGGGGGCCGAAGATGCTGGGTGCCGTGTCGAGTTGCCGGGGGCGCTTCGGGTCCATCTAACCAGCTAGCCGGACACCCCAACGCTTAAAGGTATCTGTTACCTGGGATTAGTTAGCGAACTCACCGCGCTGGGCTTCGGCCAGGCCCGCTTCCATTTCCTGGCGTACGTAGGCTTCGTACGCCACATCCTTCCAGGTCGCGTCGTCAGGGAGTTGCTCTGCAAGTGCATGCAGCGCGTCTTTAATGGGAACGGTCATTGAAAGCGCCTCCGATGGCGATCTGCACCAGCATAGCAAAACGTGAGTGACATCCACTCATCCAGGCCGCTCTTTGCTGCTCCCTGTCGCTATCCGGATCCTCGTCCCACCATGCCTGATTCAGCACGGCAAGCCCGTTGGCTTAGATCCGCACGTCGAGGGTGGCAGCGCGGCTTCAGCCACGCCAGCCCTCCAGCTCCAGCAGCCAGCGCTTGCGCGCCATGCCGCCGGCGTAGCCGGTGAGGCTGCCGTCCGCGCCGATCACCCGGTGACAGGGGACCACGATGGGCAGCGGGTTGCGCCCGTTGGCCGCACCGACGGCGCGCACCGCCCGGGGCCGGCCCAGGTCGCGGGCGAGGTCCCCGTAGCTGCGGGTCTCGCCGAAGGGGATGGCCGCGAGCGCCGCCCACACGGTCTCCTGGAACGCCGTTCCGGCAGCCGCCAGCGGCAGGTCAAAGGCACGGCGCCGACCCGCGAAGTATTCGCCCAGCTGCGCCACGGCGCGGCGGAGCACGGGTGTGTCGCCCGCGGGCAGGCGCTCGACGTGGGTCCCGGGGAAGGCGATCCGCTCGAGCAGCCCGTCGCGGGCAATCAGCTGCAGGGAGCCCAGGGGGGTTGTCAGGATGGCCGCACTCAGCATGACGGTTTCCTCCGCGCGCATCGTCCCGTGTAGCTTAGCCCGAAATGGCCACCTGCGCGCGGTAGTGGCGACGCCAGCTGAAAAAACCAACGGTTACGATCACGAGGTATGCGGCGAAGAGCGCCGCTGTCAGCTTCAGTCCCCGGTCGAGATAGAGCACGATGCTGGCCCCGTCGACGACGATCCAGTAAAGCCAGTTCTCCAGGATCTTCCGCGCCACCATCCACGTGGTGACGATCGCCCCCCAGGTGGTGAAGGCGTCGAGATAGGGCAGCGCGGCATCGGTGTAGCGGGTCAGAAGTGCCCCGGATAGAACGGACAGCACGAGGACGCCGGTAATGGCGAGGAAGTGATCCCGCGGCCCGAAGCGGCTGATCGCCAGGGTGCCGGCTTCACCAGGGCGCTTCCACTGCCACCAGCCATAGACGGCCATGCCCAGGTAGTACACCTGCAGCGCCGACTCCAGGTACAGGCGGACCTGCCAGAAAAGCACGAGGAAGATCGCCGTGCTGGCAAAGGCGGCATACCAGCACCAGAGGCTTTCCCGGGCCGCCAGCAGCAGGTACGCGATGCCGAGGAGGACGGCGAGGGCCTCCCAGGAGACCAGCCATTGCCAGGCGGGGACCACCGGTCAGGGCGCCGCGTCGATGGCCAAAGCCCCGGGAATGAACTTGCACACGAGCACCTGCCTGCCGAAGCGCTCCGCGCTGGCGCGCAGGGCGCGGGCAACGGTGGTCACCACCGTGTCGAAATCACCGCGCAGCTGCGTGCTCATGGCGTTGGTCACCACCGTGAGCCCGGCCTCGGCGGCCAGGTCGTCGATCAGCGCGCGGATCGGCGGCTCGTAGTCCTCGCGCAGCGGGTACAGGCTGAGTTCGGCGGTCAGTTCCATGGTGGGATCCGGGGGTTGTTGTCGGGGCCGCCAGTATAGCGGCAGCGGAGAGCCGCTTCAGGCAACGCAGTAAAAAGTGCAAACTGGGGGGCACCTGAAAAAGCAGCCCGGCATGCGTGGCCACGGTAGCCTGCGCTCGCGATAGTTTCGCTCACGCGCCCCTACCGGCGAAAGCCGACGGCCTTCGCTGCGCGCTGGCGACTGAACAGCAGACAGTAGAGGGTACGTCATGAAAGCAGTCATGCCACGAGCGCTGAACGGGTATGCGCCGGTCTTCACCGCCATCAGGCTGTTTCTCGCAGCGCTCTTCTTCGCCACTGCGCCCCACACCCTGGCCGCCGGGAAGATCTGGGAATCCGACCAGTCCGTTATGCGGAAAATCGGCCGGGTCGACGTGCGTATGGAGAAGAACTTTGCGCGCAACGCGGCGCCGGGCGCATTTGTCGTCAGCGCCATGGATCGCCAAACCAGTATCAGCGGTATTTTCCGCGGGGTGTGCTCGCCAGTGGTCGCGGTCGATGTCACGCTGACGGACGCACGCATGGTCGATTTGAGCCGCTTTGCAGAAACCCGCCGCGGCGCTGATCTACCCATCGACGCAACCTTGACGGCCGTGCGCGAGTCACTGGTCGAGCAATGCGAGCAACTACAGGTTATTCGACTCAGCTTCGACGCCATCAACGAACGCCAGCGCGACTATGCCTATGCAGGTACGCTGACCAAAGCCAACAGCTGGCAGCTACAGGACGGCAGGGTAGCCACGGACTACGACAGCGCCTACACCTTCAGCCTGCTCATGCGCAGTCCCTTCAGCCCCGCCGGCGTCCGCTACGAGGGCGGGTGCGACGACAAACCCACGCTTCTGCTCGAAGCGATCTACCAGAACAACACGGAGCGGGCCGCCGCAAAGCCCATCGGCATGAGCGACTACGCGTTCATCGCGCCGAGGATAGCCAGCGCCTATGCCAGCGAATGCCCCGGCGTGAAACAGATACGCTATGCGCTCAACCCCATGCCCGAGGACTATCGGTGCAGAGGTGACGGCGACTGCTTTCTGGAGGCCGAACATACGCCCGCCGGAGAGGAAAGCTGGGCCGTCAGCACACGGCAGTTCGCGCTGAAGGAGTACAACAACCCCATCGCCGATGCCCGGGATATGTTCGAAGTACTCGCAGCGGGCCGCTTTGATATTCTCGCGGACTATGACGGCTTCTTCCGCTTCTACTTCGAGAACTGGTTTGGCGCGTATTCCGACATGTGCAAAGCGCACATAGAAAACCCCGTGGGCCGCAAGATACAGATCGTCGAACGCACCTACGATAACGGCGTACTGATCGACGAGGATTTTGGCGCAGAGAGGCTGATCATGATCGAGAGCGCCTATGCCGACGATTACGACCGCTACTTCGGTTCTGCAAAGGCGTGGGCCACAACCTACGTACTCAACAAGGTAATGAATCAGCAAAACAGTGCCCGGGGACCGGCCAGCGCCGTGTTCAGCAGCTTCGGTTTCCTGACGGGCACCATCGATCAACTCGAAGGCATCACTCGCGACAGTTGCAGGGACGACAAGCTGCTCACGGCGCAGACGAATATGATCAGCTACGCGCGCAAGCAGCCCGCCGCCATCACCGGCAGGTACGCCACAAACAAGGAGCCACGGATAAAGTATGGTGACAACGGGCCATCGGCCCCCGACTTTACAGCGGAGCTCCAGGAGCGTCGTCGCCAGGCCGAACAGGCAATTCGTCAACGCAACCAGATCGGGACGATGGAGGATTGGTTGCAGCGCCAGGTCAACGCGCAGGATGACTCCAAGCCACGTAAAGGGCCTGAAAGCAAAAGCTCAGACGCGTCGACGCCCCCTGTTGCCGCAGGCGGCGTTGACAGGGCGAAGCAGTTCCAGGATCGGGAGCAGCTCGTTCGGGACCAGCAACGCCGCGTCAACGCCAAGCTGCAGGAGTTCCAGGAGCGCATGACGAGGGCAGGCAATCCCGGCGAACGCCAGGCGATACAGCAGGAAATGCAGGAATACTTCGCGACCATCCAGCAGGAATTGCAAAAGGAATTGCAGGCATTCGATAAGGCCCGATAGCAGTAACGGCGTTGGTCTCAGCCATTGCTACCCACCCGGAATCTCAAGCGGGCTGACAGGTCTTGAGGATGGTCGCGGCCGCCTGGCGGCTTCAGGCCTCGGCAAGCGCCGCGCCAAGCAGCGGCGCCAGCTCCACAGCGTTGCTCTCGTGCACGATCGAGTCGGTGCTCAGCACCTCGCCCACGCCGGCCTCCGCGAGCACCGCCAGGGCGTCGCCCGCGAACAGGGCGTGGGTCACCGCCACATCGACGCGGGCTGCACCCGCCGCGCGCAACGCCCGGCAGGCTTCCGCCAGGGTGCGGCCAGTGCTCGCCACGTCGTCGACGAGGACCACGGCGCGCCCGGCCAATGCCACGGCCGGCAGCTCGATGGCCACGGCGCGGTCGCCGCTGCGGGTTTTCGCCGCCACCGCGTGATCGAGACCGGCGCGGTCGGCGATTGCCCCGACCCACTGCGCCGACTCTTCATCCGGGCCGAGCAGCAGCGGGGCATCGCCGCGCGCGGCGAGGCGCGCCGCGAGCGGTTCGGCGGCGCTCAGCGCGAGCGCCCGCGGCACCGGCACCGCGTCCGCCAGCACCGGGGTGCGGTGCAGGTGCGGGTCGACGGTGACGACGGTATCGAAACAGCGCGCCAGCTCCCGCCCGATGAGGCGCTGGCTGACCGCCTCCCCGGGGTGGAAGGCGGTGTCCTGGCGCATGTAGCAGAGGTAGGGCGCCACCAGCGCCAGCGCCTCGACGCCAAGTTCCCGGGCAGTCGCCGCCGCAAACAGGAGCTCCACCAGTTTGTCGTTGGGCCGGTCGAGGCTGCGGCAGAACGCCACCCGGGGCGGCAGGGGCGTTGGCAAGCGCACCCGGCTCTCGCCGTCCGGGAAGCGGTGCACGTCGACCTCCGCATAGGCAACGCCGAGCTCAGCGGCCAGGCGCTGCGCCGGCGCCCGGTAGTCGGCGAAGCCGAGGACGACGTTCACAGCGGTGCCCACTCAGCCGTCCACCGCCAGCACGAAACCGCTGTCGGCCTCGGCGGCCTCGCAGGCGAAGGCGAAGTCCGCGTCGAAGGCCGCGTGGATCGCGTAAAGGGGGTCGCCTTCACGCACCGGGTCGCCCACCTTGCGCACCAGGTCGACCCCCGCGCCCTGGTCCAGCGGCGCGCCGGCCAGGCGGGCGATGCGCGCCATCTGCAGGTTATCGATCGCCGCCACCCTGCCGTCGCGGGGCGCGGCGATCTCGCGGCGCAGGCGCCCGGGCTCCGGGGGCGACGGGTTGACGCCCTGCATCTCGATGATCGCCCGCATGCGCTCGAGGGCCCGCCCGGAGTCGAGGATGTCGCGCGCCAGCACGTAGCCCTGGCCACCGCGCACGTCCGGGTCGAACTCGAGAATGCGGCTGGCGAGCTGCAGCGCTTTCTCGCGCAGGTCGCGGGGCTGGTCCGGGTCGTTCTCCAGCACCTGCATGACGTCCCGGGCCTCGAGCACGGGCCCGATGCCGCGGCCGATGGGCTGCAGCCCGTCGGTGATGATGACCTCCACGTGCAGGCCGATGCGGTCGCCGACGAACTCGAACAGCTTGCGCAGCCTTAGCGCCTCGTTCTGGGAGCTCACCTTGGCCGTGGGCCCCATGGGAATATCGACGAGGAGGTGCGTGGCGCCGGCGGCGATCTTCTTGGCGAGAATCGAGGCTACCAGCTGTCCCGGGGAGTCGAGGGACAGCGGCCGCTCCACGGCGATGAGAATGTCGTCCACCGGCGCCAGCCGCGAGGTACCACCCCAGGCCAGGCAGCCCCGCTGCGCGCGTACCACCTCGTTGAAGCGACGCGCGGTGAGCTCGACGTTGGCCAGCACCTCCATGGTGTCGGCGGTACCGGCGGGCGAGGTGATGGCCCGGCTCGAGGTCTTGGGAATGAACATGCCGTGGGCGGCGACGATGGGCACCACGAGCATGCTGGTGCGGTTGCCGGGAATGCCGCCGATGCAGTGCTTGTCCGCGACCAGCGGCTCCTTCCAGTCGATGCGGTCGCCGCTCTCGGCCATGGCGCGGGTCAGGTGCAGCACCTCGTCGCGCTCCATGCCGCCCTGGGTGCAGGCCACCAGGAACGCCGCCATCTCGATCTTGGCGTAGCGGTGCTCGCCGATCTCGCGGACGATATCCCGGTAATCCGGGTAGCCAAGGGTCTCGCCGGCGATCTTTCGGTGCACCGCGCCGATGGAGCGCGGTGGCCGGGCATGCGCGATGCGGGCCGCCTCGCCCTCGGCGAGCCCCAGCTGCTGGAAGGCCTGCAGGCTGAGGCCGAGTTCATCGGGGCGCGTGATGGCATCGTCATCGACGACATTGAGCACCGCGAGCACCGGCTCGCCGCCGTCCGCGGGAGTGATCTCCACCTTGTTCAGGGCCTGGAAGCCGGCGCTGCGGTAGACATGGCAATCCCGGTGCAGGAAGGCCACGTTCTCCCGGTAGGTATCGATCCCGACGCGCCGCACGGTCAGCGTATGGCGTCCGTCACCGGGCATGGCGCGATCCTTTCATTGTTATGGGGCTGCCAGCTTGCCCCGCCGGCAGCCCTGCGTCTAGGCCCCGGCGCCCCGAAGCAGCGGCGCAATCTCGTCGAGGGTCGCCGGGTCATCGATGGTGCCGGGCACCTTGTAGTCCTCGCCGTTGGCGATCTTCTGCAGCGTCGCCCGCAGGATCTTGCCGGAGCGCGTCTTGGGCAGCCGCGACACCACCCGCGCGTGGCGGAAGGCCGCCACCGGGCCCACCTCCCTGCGCACCAGGGCAACGACCTCGTCGGCGATCTCCGCCTCCGGCCGGTCGACCCCGGCGTTCAGGATCATCAGGCCCAGCGGCACCTGCCCCTTGAGGTCGTCGCGAACGCCGAACACCGCGCATTCGGCCACGTCCGGGTGGGAGGCGATCACCTCCTCCATGCGCCCGGTGGACAGGCGGTGGCCGGCCACGTTGATGACGTCGTCGGTGCGGGCCATGATGTGGATGTAGTCGTCCTGGTCGATGTAGCCCGCGTCACCGGCGTCGTAGTAGCCGGGGAAGCGCTCGAGATATTTCTCGAGAAACCCCGCATCGTTGTTCCAGAGCGTCGGCAGCGCACCGGGCGGCAGCGGCAGCCGGATGGCCAGCGCGCCCATCTCCCCGTGCGGCACCGGCTCCCCGGCCTCGTCGAGAACCGCGATGTCGAAGCCCGGCACTGCCTTGCCCGAGGAACCGTGGCGCACCGGGAAGAAGTGCTCGCCGGCGAAGTTGGCGATCGCCGGCCAGCCGAGCTCCGTCTGCCACCAGTGGTCGATGACCGGGACATCCAGCAGTTCCTCGGCCCAGATGATCGTGTTCGGGTCCGCGCGCTCGCCGGCAAGGAAGAGGTACTCGAGGCTCGACAGGTCGAAGCCCTCGGCGCCCTCACCGTTCGGATCCTGCTGCTTGATCGCGCGGATCGCCGTCGGCGCGGTGAACAGCACCTTCACCCGGTGCCGCTCGATCAGGCGCCAGTAGGTCGCGGCGTCCGGCGTACCCACCGGCTTGCCCTCGAACAGCACCGTGGTCGCACCGCGCAGCAGCGGCCCGTAAACGATGTAGGAGTGGCCCACGACCCAGCCGATATCCGACGCCGCCCAGAACACGTCGCCCGGGTCGATGCCGTAGATGTTGGCCATGCTCCAGTAGAGGGCCGCCATGTGGCCGCCGTTGTCGCGCACCACGCCCTTGGGGCTGCCCGTGGTCCCGGAGGTGTAGAGGAGGTAGAGCGGGTCCGTCGCGGCGACCGTGGCACAGGGCGCGGGCTCGGTGCCGGCGACCGTCTCCCAGTCGAGGTCCCGGCCCGGCACCAGCGCGGCGGGCTCGGCCTCGCGCTGCAGGATGACGCAGTGCGCCGGCTTGTGCGCACAGGCCTCGACCGCCGCGTCGAGGAGCGGTTTGTAGGGGATGATCCGGGCGTGCTCGATGCCGCAGGAGGCGGAGAGCACCACCTTCGCCCGGCAGTCGTCGATGCGGAACGCCAGCTCGCTGGCCGCGAAACCGCCGAAGACCACGGAGTGCACGGCACCGAGGCGGGCACAGGCGAGCATGCCGATCACCGCCTCCGGCACCATGGGCATGTAGATCACCACCCGGTCGCCGGGGCCGACCCCGAGCTCGCGCAGCCCCCCGGCGAAGGCGGCGACCCGGTCGCGGAGTTCACGGTAGGTGAAGTACGCAACGCTGTCCGTCACCGGGCTGTCGTAGACCAGGGCCAGCTCGTCGCCGCGCCCCGCCTCCACGTGCCGGTCGATGGCGTTGTAGCAGGTATTGCACTGGCCATCGCTGTACCAGCGGTAGAGCGGCGCCGCGCTGTCGTCGAGGATGGTCTCCGGGGCGCGGACCCAGTCGATGGCTTCCGCGGCCGCCCGCCAGTGTGCGATAGCCTGATCCCTGTCCATGGTGTCCCCCTGCTGGCCGTGGCGGCGGGCTGGGCCGCCCGCGCTTTCGGCGCAGTATAGACAAGGGGGACCGCGCGCACCCTTCAACCAAGGTCGAAGGGTGCCGGAGCCCCGGATGCTCCGCGCCCAGTCGCTACCGGTCAGTCGCTGCTGGCGATCGCGGCACCGCGCCGCCGCAGCTCGATGCGGACGCGCCGCTCCAGCGCATAGCCGTCGAGATCACCTTCGGCAGCCCGGGACTGGCCCTCACCGTGGCCGTGGACCGAGACCCGGTCGACTGGCACGGCCGCATCCACCAGCGCGCTGGCGACCGCCTGCGCGCGGTCCAGGGCGAGCACGGCGTTGTCATCGGCCGGCCCGCGCGGGTCCGCGTAGCCGTCCACGCGCACCTCGATATCCGGGTTCGCGGCGAGAAACTGCGCCAGCAGGCCGAGCCGGGCCCTGCCGGCGTCGGTCAACCGGCTCTCACCGGTGCGGAACAGCAGTTCCAGCTCGAGCTGCTCGAGCGCCATGCGCGCGTAGCGGGCGGTCTCGCGGCGCTCTGCGCGTAGGGCTTCGTCCAGCGCGGCCAGGTCCTGCTCGAGGCCTGCGACGTCGCGTTCCCGCTCGGCGAGCTCCGCGCTGACCGCAGGCAGGCGGTCCGCGCGCTCGACCTGCTCGCCGAGCCAGGCACCACCGAGGGCGCCGAGAAAGGCACCGAGGGGACCGCCGGCGGCCGCGCCGGCGGCAATGGCCGTCAGGGTCGTGGCATCACGCTTGACCTCCGTGGCAACGGCCGCGCCGGCCGGTGCGGCGAGCACACTGCCGAGGACGAGGACGCTGGCTGCAGTGGTGAGGGGCTTCTTCATGGCTGTCTCCTTGCTCCGTGGATGCCGGCAGCGCCGGCGGGCAAGGGGAATTACAGCGCGCGCCGCGGGCAGCGCGGGGGCAGGCCCGTGGCGGTCTGGCGATCGATTGTGGCGAATGGTGGCAGCGGCAGCCCGGGGGGGGAGTGCGGATCAGCCGAGTGCTTCCCGCAGCGCCTCGCAGACCCGCTCCACCTCCGCCGGGCTGTTGTAGTGAACCAGCGACAGGCGGACCACGCCGCTCGCCGGGTCGATGCCCATGGCCTCGAGCAGGCGGTGGGCATAGAAGTGGCCACTCTCCGCGCCGATGCCCGCGCGATGGAGGCCGGCGGCCACCGCCGAGGGGACCTGCCGCGCCGGCACGAAGGACACGGTGGCCGAGCGGCCTGTGGTGTCCGGCCGGCCCAGGAGGCGCACGTCGTCGCGGTCGGCCAGCAGCGCCAGCAGCGGCCCGGCGAGGCCGGCCTCATGCGCGGCCATGGCGGCGCCCACCCTGGCCAGCCGGTCGCGGCGCGGGGCGGCCTCCGGTGCGCCGAGCCGGGCGGCCAGCGCGTCGAAATAGTCGAGGACACCGGCACAGCCGGCTACCGCCGCGTGCTGCGGGCCCGCGGGATTGAAACGCTTGTGGCTGTCGCCCTCGAGGAAGTAGTGGCACTGCGGTGTCGCGACCGCCTCGGCGGCCTGCGACAGGAACATGAGGCCCTGGTGCGGCCCGTAGACCTTGTAGATGCTGAACAGGTACAGGTCGACATCCAGTTCCGCCGGGCTGCACAGCTCGTGCGGGGCGTGAGCGACCGCATCGACCGCGACCAGGGCGTCGCTGCGCTCGCGCACGGCGGCGGCGATGGCCTTCACCGGGTTGGTACTGCCGAGGATGTTCGAGCTCTGGGTAAAGAACACCCAGCGCGTGCGCGGCCCGAGCAGCGGGTAGAGGTCCCCGGGGTCGAGTTCCCCGCTCACCGGGTCCACGGGCCATTCGCGCACGGTGACACCGCGCGCCGCCGCGGCCCGCCGCCAGGCGCCCTGGTTGGCCTCGTGGTCCTGCACCGAAACCACGATCTCGTCACCCGGCTCCCAGCCCGGCGCGAGCGCCTGGGCCATGACGTAGCTGTTGGCGGAGGTCGACGGGCCGAAAGTCAGCTGCGACAGCGGCACGCCCAGCGCGTCCGCCCAGCCCTCGCGCGCCCGGTCCATCGCCGCGCCCGCCTCCCGGGACGGCTCGAAGCGGCTGTAGGGCTGCACCCGCATGCGCCGCTGGTAGTCGTCGAGGATCGCGAGCACCGGCTCGGCCACGAAGGTGCCACCGGCATTGGCGCAGAAGACCTGTTCTCCAGGCCCGGCAAGCGCCGGGAACTGGCTGCGAACCCAGGGGAGGACCAGGGCGGGCGTGTCGGCTTTCCGGGCGGGCTGGCTCACCGGCATCGGCTACCCGTCCTGTTCGTCGTCGCGCAGGAGCCCGTAGACCAGGATGAGATGGCCGTCAAAATCGATGATGCCGAACTCCATGCCGGGTCGGCCGGCCTCGCGGCTCATGAACTCGACCGGTTCGATGGTCTGGAGGCCCATGGCCTCGACCCGGGCCTTCACGCCCTCGACATCGGCCACGGTCTGCACGAAGGCGACGGCGCGCGGGCTGTCGGGCAGCCCGAGCGCGATGCCCGGCACCTCGCCCAGGCCGAGAACGTTGCTGTGCCCGCCATCACCGTCGAGGTAGGCGAAGCGCTTCATGGCGCCGGGCTCGATGTTGAAGAAACGGTAGGAGTAGGAATCGGCCGGTGTGTCCGTCACCCGGCTCACCGAAAGGCCGAGCACGTCGCGGTAGAGCGTCAGGGCGCGCTCGAGGTCCGCGACCAGGATCGAGTGGCGGTAGACCGGGGCCAGCCGCTCCACGGGCGCATCGGCGGCCCGTGCGATCGCAGAGGGCAGCAGCGGAAACAGCGCCAGCAGGGCAACGAGGAAAGCGCGCAGGAGGGGCATGGGGTTCTCCGGTAGCTGGTCAGGGCAAACGGTCGTGTAAAGCCTTCCTGCGCAAACATAGCACAGGGGCGCAGGCCAGTTGTGTCCCGCGCCGGGACCCTAGAGTTCGCCGAGGTCGACCAGCGTCCTGGCGCTCTCGAGGATGGCCTCCCGCGCCGGCACGAGGTCGCGGCCGAGCAGGGCCCGCGCCCGGCTGTTGTCGAAGGCGCGGGTCTTGCCGAGTTCGGGGACGATCTGCTTCAGCGTGGGGTTCAACAGCGACAGCGCGCGCACCAGCCAGTTGGGCAGCTCGCCCTTCGGCAGCTTGCGCGCCGGGTAGGCCTCGCGCAGCACGTCGCCGATCTCGCTGAAGGTGAGCACGGATTCACCGAGGAGAAAACGCCGGCCCGGCGCCTCCGGGTCGGTCATGGCGGCGACGTGGGCATCGGCGACGTCGCGCACATCGACCACGCCGAAGGTGAGCTTCGGGTAGGCCGGCAGCTTGCCCTGCATGGGCTGGACGACCACCTGGAGGGAAGCCGAGACATCGCCGCTCATCGCCGGCCCGAGCACGACCACCGGGTTGATGCAGGCGAGCTCGAGGCCGGCGCCTTCGCCCTCCACGTACTCCCAGGCAGCACGCTCCGCGAGCGTCTTCGAGCGCGTGTAGGCGGTGTTGTCCGCGAGGTTGTCGGGATTCGACCAGTGGCTCTCGTCGAGTACCGCGGGGCGGCGGTCGCCCCAGCCATAGGCGATGGCCGCCATGGACGAGGTCATCACGGCCCGGCGCACCCCGGCCGCCTTCGCCGCGCGCAGGGCGCGGAGCGCGCCCTCGCGGGCCGGCCGGATCAGCGTATCGTGGTCTTTCGGCAGGTTCGCCGGCAGCGGTGACGCCAGGTGCTGCAGGTAGTCGATGCCGTCCATGGCCTCGGCCCAGCCGTCGTCGCCGGTGAGGTCCGCGGCGACGATGTCGATGGCGATGTCGCGGCCGGCGTAGCGGCTGAGCGTGGCGTTGAGCGCGGCCGCACGCTCCGCGCTGCGCGCCGTACCCCGTACCTCGTGCCCGGCCTCGAGCAGCCTGAGGATCGTGTGCGATGCAATGAAACCGGTCGAGCCGGTGACGAGTACCCTGGCCATGGGCGGTTCCCTCGCTGCGAGCGTCCTGCCATGCTACACCCGCCCCCGGGGCGCAACCACCTTCGCCCGGCCCCAGCCGGCCCCGGGCAGGGGACAGCCCCATGGACTGACCGTCTCATGGATCGAAAGGACACCCGCCATGCGCCGCCTCGCCCTGTTCCTCGCCATCGCCGTCGTCATCGGCCTGTTCTTCGGTCTCGGCCTCGACCGCTACCTGACCCTCGCCTACGCCCGCGAGAGCGTGGCGCAGTTCCAGGCCCTGCGGGAGAGCGAGCCGCTGGCGCTGATCGCCGGCTACTTCGCCGTCTACGTGACGGTGACAGCGCTGTCGCTGCCCGGTGCCGCGATCATGACGCTCGCCGGCGGCGCCCTCTTCGGCCTCGCCCAGGGCACGCTGATCGTTTCCTTTGCTTCCAGCATCGGCGCCCTGCTGGCCTTCCTCGTTGCGCGCTACCTGCTGCGCGCGACGGTGCAGGACCGCTTCGGTGACCGGCTCCGGGCCATCAACGACGGCATGCGCCGCGACGGGGCGTTCTACCTGTTCACGCTGCGCCTGGTACCGGTGTTTCCCTTTTTCATCATCAACCTGCTGATGGCGCTCACGCCGATCCGCGCCGGCACCTACTACCTCGTCAGCCAGGTCGGCATGCTGCCGGCCACGATCGTCTACGTGAACGCCGGCACCCAGCTCGGGCAGCTGGAGAGCGCGAGCGGGATTCTCTCGCCGGAACTGATCGCCTCCTTCGTTCTCCTCGGCCTGTTCCCCCTGCTCGCCCGCAAGCTCACGGAAGCGCTGAAGCGCCGCCGGGTCTACCGGCGCTGGCAGAAGCCGAAGCGCTTCGACCGCAATCTCCTGGTCATCGGCGCCGGTGCTGCCGGCCTGGTGTCCGCCTACATCGCCGCCACCGTGCGTTCACGGGTGACCCTGGTCGAAGCGGGGGCCATGGGCGGTGACTGCCTGAACACCGGCTGCGTGCCGAGCAAGGCCCTGCTCGCCAGTGCCCGGCTGGCGGCTCGCCTGCGCGACGCGGAGCGCTACGGCATCCAGCCCGCGGGGGAAGTCACGGTGGACTTCCCCACGGTAGTGCAGCGCGTGCAGTCGGTGATCCGGGCCATCGAGCCCCACGACAGCGTGGAGCGCTACGAGAGCCTGGGCGTCGACGTCGCGCGCGGCTACGCGCGGATCGTGGATCCCTGGACCGTCAGCATCCGCGACGAGCACGGCAACGAGCAGCGGCTGACCAGCCGCGCCATCGTCATCGCCGCCGGTGCCGCCCCGGTGGTACCGCCCCTGCCCGGCCTCGATGCGGTGGAGTGCCTGACCAGCGAGACGCTCTGGGATGCCATGGCGACCCGCCCGGAGCCCCCCGCGAGACTGGTAGTCCTCGGCGGCGGCCCCATCGGCTGCGAGCTCGCCCAGGCCTTTGCCCGGCTCGGCAGCCAGGTCACGGTGGTCGAGATGCTGCCGCGCCTGCTCGGCCGGGAGGATGAGGAGGCAGCCGCGGTCATCGCCGAGACCCTGGCTGTCGACGGCGTCAGCGTACACACCGGCCACCGCGCCGTGCGCTGCGAACCCGGGGAGAACGGCGCGCCGGATGTGCTGGTCACGGAATGCGACGGCGCCGAGCACCGCCATGCCTTCGACACGCTACTCTGCGCCATCGGCCGGCGACCGCGGTTGACCGGTTACGGCCTTGAGGACCTCGGCATCGACACCGGCGCACCGCTGGTTGCCAACGACTACCTCGAGACCCTGTACCCGAACATCTTTGCGGCCGGCGACGTGGCCGGTCCCTACCAGTTCACCCATGTCGCCTCGCACCAGGCCTGGTACGCCGCGGTGAACGCGCTCTTCGGCCAGTTCAAGCGCTTCGCCGTCGACTACCGGGTCATCCCGCGGGTGACCTACACGGACCCGGAGGTCGCAAGCGTCGGCCTCACGGAGGCGGAAGCGGCGGAGCGCGGCATCGCGGTCACCGTGACCCGCTACGACCTCGAGGATCTCGACCGCGCCATCGCCGACGGCCACCCCGGCGGTTTCGTGAAGATCCTCACCGCGCCCGGCAAGGACCGCATCCTGGGCGCCACCCTCGTGGGCGACCACGCGGGGGAACTGCTGGCCGAGGTCGTGCTGGCCATGAAGCACAAGCTGGGGCTGAACAAGCTACTGGGCACCATCCACGCCTACCCGACCTGGGCGGAGGCGAACAAGTTCGCCGCCGGCGCGTGGAAGAAGGCGCATGCGCCCGAGCGGGTGCTCGCGCTGCTGGAGCGCTACCACGGCTGGCGCCGGGGCTAGTGTCCCGAGTCAGAAGTTCAGCTAATCCCGGCTCGGCAACGGCTAGCGCGGCGGATCCACCCGCGCGGCGCTCGAGCCGTTCACCCGGTACCAGCCCGCTATGGAGTAGCGCGGGCGGGCCGCCGGCAGCACTTCGTGGGGGATATCCTCGGACAGGAAGGTGACCAGGGTACCCTGCAGCGGCGTCACCCGCAGGCCTTCACGGTCGTCGGCGTCGCGGTACAGCACCAGCTCACCGCCGTCGGCCGGGCCCCAGCCCGGGTTCAGGTAGGCGACCAGGGACAGGACCCGGTTCGCCTCGCCGCGGAAGGCGTCCACGTGGCGACGATAGAAATCCCCCGGGCCGTAGCAGGCATAGTGACTCTCGAAGGAGAACAGGCCGAGGAGCAGGTGGCGGTTCAGTGCCTCGCGCAGCCGGCCGGTCCAGGCGACCCAGGCCGCGGCGGCCGGCGAAGCGCCCTGGATCCAGCAGATGGCGTCGCCGCGCACGAAGCGGTTGAGCTGGTGGTCGCCGGCGCGACCGACCCCGGCGGGCCGGAAGGACTGTGCCGGCAGTGCTGCCACCTCGGTCCGGAGCGACGCGGCGAGTGCTTCCGGCAGGGCACCGTGACGAACGCTGTAGCCGCCCTCGCGCAGGTCGGCGGCTATGGCCTCGAACAGGGTCTCGTCGCCACCAACGGTGGGGGCTGGCTGCGCTGGCATGGATCGATCTCCACAGGGGCGCCGGTACGCCGGTGCTGCCTTTTACGCCGATCCCGCCGCCGTGGCAAGCACCGCCGTCACTGGTCGCCGTGTTGCGGCAGGTTCGCGGCGATCTCGGCCGCCAGTTCGGGCTGTTCGCGGTAGACGTCCTCGACGCTGCGCCACCGTCGCTCCCGCTCGTCGTAGCAGCGGATATCGCCGTGCCCGATGTCGTAGATCCAGCCGTGGAGTTCGAGAGCATCGCTGGCAATGGCGGCAGCCACCGCAGGATGGGTCATCAGGTGGCGCAGCTGCAGCACCACGTTCTCCTCCGTCAGCTCCGAGAGGTGCTCGCCGCGGAGGCCGCCGTGCCGCGCCCGCACCGTGGCAACCGCTGCCAGCGTGTGCCCCAGCCAGTCACTCGTGTGCGGGAGTTCGCCGAGGTCCTCCGGCGCCATGGCGCCCTTGATGGCGCCGCAGTCCGTGTGACCACAGACCACGACGTGCTTTACCTTCAGCGCAGAAACAGCGTACTCGATAGCGGCGGTCGTCCCGCCCGCATGGCGCTCGTGCGGCGGCACGATGTTACCCGCATTACGGATGATGAACAGGTCGCCGGGGGCTGCCTGGGTCACCAGGTTGGGGTCGATGCGCGAATCGGAGCAGGTAATGAAGAGAATGCGCGGATTCTGCGCGCTCGAGAGCTCCGTGAACAGCTCCTGCCGCTCCGGGAAGATCTCTGTCTTGAACTTGTATACCCCGGCCAGCAGCTTGCGCATTCCGCCCCCTGAAACCCCGCGGCCACCTGTTGCTCCTTATGGTCGCGAGTATAACAGGGGCGCGGCAGCGGCTGTTCTCTTGCGCTGCCTGCCGGGTTATCCTGCGTGCCGCTTCAGGGGGCGGCCGACATTACGATCCATCATGCAAATCGCTAGAAGCCGTGCCAATGGCGGTCGTGCTGCGCGAGCCGCGGAAAGTCGCATGCGCTCATCGCGGCGCGCCAGCTGCGCGCTGCTGATCCTGCTCGTCCTGCCGTCCGCCGGCAGCCTCGCGCTGCATCACGAGCGCAGCCCCAGCCAGTTCCTCGTGCGCCAGTACGAACGGGAGCACGGCCTGCCCTCCGAAACCGTCTGGATGGCGCGCCAGGGGCCCGCGGGCTACCTCTGGCTGGCGACCCGCCGGGGCCTGGTGCGCTTCGACGGCCTCAATTTCACCGTGTTCAACGCCGAGAACCACCCGGCTTTCGCCAGCAGCGATGTGCGGGTGATCGAGTGGACGACCGACGGGCAGCTGTGGATCGGCACCTACGGTGGCGGCGCCCTGCGCATGAACGGCGACCGCTTCACGCCGTTCACCCGCGAGGACGGCCTCGCCAGCGACACCGTCTACGACATTCACGTCGCCGACGACGGCACCGTCTGGTTCGCAACCGGCAGCGGCGTGAGCCGCTACCGGGACGGCGAGTTCCGGACCCTGGGCGAAGCGGAAGGGCTGGCCACCAACCGGCTGTTCCAGATAGCGGAAGGCGGCGATGGCGTGCTCTGGTTCAGCAGCCTCACCAGCGGCCTCTCGGTCCTCGACGGGAAAGGCTTCCGGGCCGTCGGCGTTGACGAGGGGCTCGACTCGCCACAGGTGCTGCTGCTGCACCGCGACCCGGACCTGGGCATCGTTGCCGGCACCCAGCCCGGCGGCCTCTATCGCCTCGGCGACGACGGCGGCATCGACGCGCTCAGCCTCGGCGAGCCGCTCCCGGTGCAGTCCATGCTGCGGGACGACGAGGGAACGCTCTGGCTGGGCACCTATGGCAGGGGGCTCTGGCGCCAGTGGGCGGACGGTCGACGGGAGCGCTTCCCGCTGCCGGGTGCCGGGCTGGTCTTCGACCTGACCGAGGACCGGGACGGCAATCTCTGGGCGTCCACGGTACGCGGCCTGTTCCGCATCCGCGACAGCGCCTTCATGCCCTTCGGCGAGGCAGAGGGCGCTTCCGACGCCGTCTTCGTCGTCGCCGTCGACAGCGACGGCAGCGTCCTCGCCGGCGCTGAAAACGCCGGGCTGTTCCGCATCACTGCGGACGGCCGCAGCAGCGAGCCGTGGCCCATGCTCGCCGGGCAGAGCGTGTCATCGCTGCTGCTACGCGACAACGGTGAACTCTGGGTGGGCACCTTCGGCGATGGCCTCAAGCGCTTCGCGGACAGCGCGGGCGGCCGGCTTATCGGTACCGTGGACGGCCTCGCCGGCGGGCACATCCTGGCGATGGTCGAGCGCGCGGACGGCAGCGTCTGGATCGCCTCCGACGGCGGCGTCGATCGCTGGCAGGATGGCGCAGTCGAACCGGCACCGCTGCAGCAGGCTGTGTCCGGGACACTCGTGCGCCATTTCCGGGAAACGCGTGACGGCACGCTCTGGCTGGGAACCAACGACGGGATCCTCGCCTGGGACGGGGAATCGGTTCGGCGCTGGAACCGCGACGACGGCCTGGCAGGCAACATCGTCGTCGCCATCCACGAGGACCCGCGGGGCATCCTGTGGATCGGCAGCCGCGACGGCGGCCTGACCCGTCGCGAGGGCGACAGGCTGTTCGCCTTCGGGGCGGAGCAGGGGCTGCCCCAGCCATCCGTGCTGGCGATTCTCGACGATGGTGATGGCGGGCTCTGGCTGCCGGGCGGTGAGGGGCTCACCTGGGCGGACCGCGACAGCCTGGATGTCGTGGCCCGGGGCGAGGCCGCACAGGCGACCGCCCGGTTGCTGCGCGAGAATGACGGGCTGCGCTCGGCGCAGTTCCAGGGCGGCTTCCAGCCCGCGGGCGCCGCGGGCCCGGATGGGCGGCTCTGGCTGCCGACCAACGGCGGCGTCGTCGGCTTCGACCCGGACGCCGTGCTCGCGCCCGCGCCCCGGCTGCAGAGCTATGTCGAGGCCGTGCGGGTCAACGGCGAACCGGTGGCGCTCAGCCGGCCGCTCACCCTGCCGGCCACGCTGAACAGTCTCGAGATCGATTATACCGCGCCCCAGCTCTCCAACGCCGAGAACGTGCGCTTCCGTTACCGGGTCGGGGATGACGGGGAATGGCAGGACGCCGGCACCCGGCGGACGGCCTACTTCACGTCGATGCCGGCGGGCGAGCGGGTATTCACCGTGCAGGCGAAGACCGACGCCGGCCCCTTCCCCGACCCCAATGGCGACAGCGCGCGGCTGCTCCTAAACCGTACACCGCACTGGTACGAAACGCCCTGGGCCCCCGTCGGCGTCACGCTGCTGCTGGTGCTGATGGCCGGCCTCGGCTACCGGCTCCTCGACCGGCGGGCCCGGGGCCGGGAGCAGCGCCTCGAACAGCTGGTTAACCGCCGCACCGAGGAACTGCAGGCGGCGCTCGCCAAGGTAGAGGAGATCTCGCGTATCGACAGCCTCACCGGCGTCGCCAACCGGCGCTACTTCGAGGAGCGGCTGGCGGCGACCTGGAAGATGGCGGCACGGGCGGTACGGCCGGTGAGCGTGATCATGCTCGACATCGACCGCTTCAAGCAATTCAACGACAGCCTCGGCCACCAGGCGGGGGATGAATGCCTGCGCCAGATCGCCGAGGGCCTCCAGGGCGGCCTGCTGCGCGACAACGACCTGGTGGCCCGCTACGGCGGCGAGGAGTTCGTGATCCTCCTTTATGATGCCGACGCTGACGGTGCCGCTCGCGTGGCGCGGCGGATCATCGAGCAGGTGGACGCCCTGAAACTGCGCCACCCCGAGAGCGACGTCTCTCCCTACGTGACCGTCAGCCTCGGTTGCGCCACGGCCCGCGCCGGCGAGCTGGAAGACCCTTACGTCCTGGTGGACCGGGCCGACCGGGCGCTCTACGACGCCAAACGCGCAGGCCGCAGCCAACTCAAGGTGTTCGCGACCTCGGCCTGACCCGCCCCCCGGGGGCGGGCGGTTGCCTCAGCGACGGGCGATGGCCGTGCTGTCGACGGTATAGCGGCGCAGCGTCTGCCGCGCCTCGACGACAGCTGCAGCGAGGGTCCGCTCGCCACTCGCCAGCGCATCGGCGTGGCCGAGAAAGTCCGCGTACATCGCCTCCGGTTCGCCCTCGAGCGTCAGGCCGATCTCGCCCTGCTCACGCTCCAGGCGCGTCCACAGCTCGCGCACCGCTGCCCAGTAGTCTGCGGTTTCACGCCAGTAGTCTTCTGCAATTGCCACCGCAAAGTCGCCGTTGTGTTGGTAGCGATTGACGCCGATTTCCCGCACCAGCGGCGCCGGACCCGCGGCGCCGACGCGCAGCTTGGTGTTGTCCTGCTCGTGCACCCAGCCCTCCGGCGTGAGCGCGTGACGGTTCACCGCGCGGATCGCATCGTAGTCGTCGCGCTTGGTCGCGTCGCGGCGCGGCAGCGGGCGGAGGGCCGGTTCGGAGGTCCAGGCGGCCGTGCCGCGGTCGTGGCGCCAGTCACCGAGAGCGGCATAGCGGGGGCTGTCATCGACCTGGTAAACGAACTGCGCCCAGCGGCCATCGGCTTCCCCGGGGTCGAGATCGCGGCGGCGCCAGCGGTTGGCGCCCAGGTAGTCGAAGACGTAAGCGGGCTCGTAGACCCACTTCTGCCGCCAGTGCTTGACCGGCAGCTGCTTGCCATCGGCACCGACGACCAGGATGTGCTGCAGCTCGATCAGCCCGGGTTCGTCGCGGATGACCCGCACGACTTCAAAGGCCCCGGAGTGATAGGGCTCCGCGGGCGTGTAGGCTGCGTCGAAGCTCACCGTCTCTTCGAAGTCGAAGGTCACGGCGTAGTCCCCGGCCATGGCGAGAATCGCCGCGCGGTCCGCAGCAGGCGGCGCCGCAGTGATAGCAGCGCTGCCGGGACCGCCGCTCGCGCAGCCGCCGAGGGTAGTGAACAGCAGCGTTGCCAGCAGCCCGGCCGCCAGCTTCAGGGGACACCGGGTCCCTGTGGTGGTTTGCATCATTATCGATCTCCCTGTTGCCTCTCTGTCGCAGCCACCGAGTATCCGGCGGCACCCATAAACGAACTGTAAAAGTAATGCGAATCATTATTGTTCGTGTTTCTTGTTTTTGCAACAGATCCTGTTCCTTCCCTGCAGGCTGTCTGCGGCTGACCGCCCGCGGGCGGGATGAACGCGACAAAACACTGACAGGGGTCATGCGCCGGCCGGGGGCGCCGTGGGAAAATAGCGCTCCGCCATGCACAGGGAGGACCTATGGACAGCTTCGCGAAGAAGTATCTCGTCGGCCTCGTCGCCGTGGTCATCATCGCCACCGGGTATTGGTACCTGAACCGGGACACCCGGGTTGGGGACATCAACGCCATGCTCGCGGCGGACGCGGAGCTCGCCGGGTACCCCTACCCCTTCCGCGTAAAGAGCCTTGCCAACGGCGTCGCGATCATGGGCAGCCCGCGCTCCGCGGAAGTGCCGGTCATGCAGTTCCTGCGCACCGCCTTCCCGGCCCTGCGCAACACCCCGGTCGATGACCCGGCCATGATGGCCGCCCAGGACACGCTGGTGGACAAGCAGTCGCGGGCCGCGAAGCTGGTCGAGGCCGAAGAGGATGTCCGCGCCGTGCGCTGGGAACTCGACGAGCGCTGGTACAACGAGCACGGGGTGTTCCTGAACCGCTGACGCCGGTTAGCACTCAACGTGCAATTACGGGGCGACCCCGGGGAATCGCGGCTTTCCGTCAGCTGCCCGCAAAGGCCTCCATGGCCCAGGCCACGCGCTCGGCAGGTTCCGGCAGGCGCCGGTCGCCGAGGGCCTCGACGCGGCGCAGCCGCGGCAGCAGGCCACAGCCGTTGGCGATCTGGATCGCGAGGCCCGGCCGGGCATTGAGCTCAAGGAGCAGCGGGCCCTGCTGCCGGTCCAGCACCAGGTCCACCCCCAGGTAGCCGAGGCCGGTCATGTCGTGGCAGCGTGCTGCCAGCACCAGCAGTTCGCGCCAGCCCGGGACGCGGATGGCGTCCAGCGGACGCCCGGTGTCCGGGTGCAGGGTCAGCGGCTGGCCGAACTGCACGGCGCGCAGGCAGCGGCCGCTGTCCAGCGCGAGGCCCACGCCCACCGCGCCCTGGTGCAGGTTGGCCTTGCCGTCCGAGTCGTGGGTGGACAGGCGCAGCATGGCCATGACCGGGTAGCCCCGGAAGACGACCACCCGGATGTCCGGCACCCCCTCGAAGGAGTAACCGCTGAAGCAGTCGTCGGCACTGATCAGGTCCTCCACCAGCACCGCGTCCGGGTTGCCGCCGAGGGAGTAGAGCCCCGCGAGCGTGTTGGACAGGTGTCGCTGCAGGTCGGCGAGGCCGACCCGGACCCCGGAGGCCTTGACCCAGGCGTCCTCGTCCCGGCGCTGGATCACCCAGATACCCTTGCCCCCCGACCCCTTGGCGGGCTTCATGGCGAAGCCCTCGAGGGCCGCCAGCCGGCTGCCGACGCGCTGTACCTGGTGCTGCGCTCGGAGCACCAGGCGCAGGGAGGGCGTTGGCACGCCGTACTCCTCCGCCAGGAGCTTGGTGCGCAGCTTGTCGTCTACCAGCGGGAAGCGGGAGCGCTCATTGTAGCGCTGGATGAAGGCGAGGTTGCGCGCGTTCATGCCGAGCATGCCGTAGCGCTCGAGACGCTGCGGCGTGACCCAGCGCCTCACCGCCAATCCTCCTCGATGGCGTGGAAGCGGCGCAACTCCGACAGCTTGTAGCCCGTGTACTGACCCATGGCGAGGATCGCCGCGAGCAGCACGAGGTTCAGCTCCGGGAAGTTGAAGGTGAGGTGCTGTACGAGGGGCCAGCGCATGAGTGCGTAGGCCGCTATCGCCACGACGAGACTGCCGGTGCCCTGGATGAGAACCTCGCGCACGCCCTCCTCCTCCCAGAGAATGCTCATGCGCTCGATGGTCCAGGCGATGATGATCATCGGGAAGAAGGTGATGATCATGCCGGTGCTGTAGCCGAGCTGGTAGCCGAGGATACTCAGCGCCGAGATGATGAAGATCACCAGCACGATGAGCGTCGCGATACGGGCGACCAGCAGCAGGTTCAGCCGCGACAGGTAGCCGCGCATCATGAGGCCGAGGGCGACGACGGAAATGAAGCTCGCCAGTCCCGGCAGCAGGGAGGTCTGCAGGAACGCCAGGGCAATGAGAATGGGCATGAAAGTGCCTGCGGTGCGCACCCCCACGAGGACCCGCATGAACACCACGACCATGGCGCCCAGCGGCAGCAGCAGGAGCATCTTGAACATGCCCTGCTCCTCGATGGGCAGGCTGTGCAGCCCCACCTTGTAGAAGGCGCTGTCGCCGGCCGCCGCCCGGGCCAGCGTTTCCGCCGGCACGGACTGGCGCAGCATGGAGAAGTTCACGCGGGACTGGCGGGCGCCGCTCACGTCGATGAGCGAGCGGCCCTTGCGGTGCCAGAGGAGCAGGTCTTCCGGCACGCCGGCGGCCCCGGTCTGGGGGTCGATCAGCGTCCACTCTCCGGCGTGGAAGACCTCCACCATGGGCTTCAGGTCCTGGCGCCGGCGCGCATCCTCCAGCTGCAGCGCGAGCACCTGCCGCGCCGGGACGTCGGCATCATTGAGCAGCTTGTTGAGGAGCGCGGCGCGGGACTCGGCCTGGTTCAGCAGGAGCGCGGCATTCTGGTCGCCCTGGCGGGTCGCCATCAGCTTGACCAGCTCCCGCGCCAGGCTCAGCGGGTCGCTGCTCGTCTCACCGGCCCGGGCGAGGAGTTCCGCTGCGGCGGTGCCCTGCACCTCGCTCCAGAACACCGGCTCCGCCCTCGGCAAGCGCGGCGGCGGCGCCGCGGGCGCGCGCGGGCGCGGCAGGAACTGCGCCGAATAATAGAGAGACTGCGGCCCGCTGGCCTCGCGCCGGGTCCACTCGGCGCGCCGGTCTCCCCCGTCCTCCACGATGGAGAAACCGAAGCCCGGCGAGGCGGCCTGCTCCTGGGTCACGGAGAACTGCGGCAGGTCCTCGGGAACGGAGAGGCTGACCGAGACCGGGCCACCGAGGGCGACGAGGTCCACCCGCGCTTCCACCTGCCACACGGAGCGCTCCTGCCCGGGCAGGAAAGGCGTGCCCGTTTCGAGGAAGCGCAGGATGGCGACAAGAATGCCGGAGGCGGCAAGCAGCGCCACCGTGGCGAAGAAGGTGGCGCGGGGGTTCACTGTGCGGGCGGCTCGGGCGCGCGGTAGGGTGCGATATTGGACTGGCCCACGTCGACGACCATCAGGTCCTTGAGAATGTTGCGGCCGACGAGCATCTGGAAGTCCAGGTGGCTGCGGTCGCTGAGCGTGAACTCGGCCATCTGCCGAACCTCGCCTAGGACAATGCCGAGCTCGATGACCGCTCGCCGCTCCGCCTCCTCGGACGTGGACTGGAGAATACGCACGACGCGGGCCACCGGTCGCTCCAGGGTCAGGGGCTCACCGGTCTCGGGATGGACGATATCGAAGCGGACCCATTCATCACCATCGCGCTCGAACTCGCGGATGTTGCGCGCGTCGAGGGAGGCCGTCTCGGCACCGGTATCGATGCGGGCCGGGAGTGCCAGCTGAAGGTCTTCAACCCAGACGTCCTCACGGCGGCCGACCAGCTGCTTGCCCTCCAGGCCGTCGGCGTTCTCCGCGGGTTCGCAAGCGGACGCCGGCACCAGCGCCGGCGTCGTCTGCTCGGCCGCGACGGACTTCTCCATCGCTTCGAGCATCGCGGGCACACCGGCGAGGCTCGCCTGCAGGGTCGCGACATTGCCGGCCAGCGCCTGCTGTTCCTCGCGTGCCGCCTCCAGGCCCGTTGAAAGTCCGGCCAGTTCCTCCGCCAGGCGATCGATGCGCTCGCTCACGCCCTGCCGTTCCGGTTCCACCGGCGGCAGTTGCGCACAGGCCGTCGTCAGTGTCAGCAGGACCACCACCCAGGGCAGCCGGGAACGCGCCGGCTGCTTCCCGGAGTGCGATGGCCTCATGCTGTTCCAAAGGATCAGGCGCAAAACAGACTCAGGCGACCGCCTTGACCCGAGTGCCCTCGAGCTTCTTGGCGTCGTACATGGCTTCATCTGCGCGCGCCAGGGCGGTCTCCATGGTGTCGTCACCGTCGAGTTGCGTCACCCCGCAGGAGATAGAAACGTCGAGCGGACGGCCGTTGTCATTGAAACCGGCATGCGCGACTTCCTGGCAGACGCTGCGGGCGAAGATCTCCGCCCCGGAGAGCGGCGTATCCGGCAGCAGCAGCAGGAACTCGTCGCCCCCGTATCGGCATACGATATCGCTCGCGCGGGAGCGCTCGTGAAGGATGTCGGCGACCTTCATGAGCACGAGATCTCCGGCCGCATGGCCGTAGGTATCGTTGATTTCCTTGAACTTGTTGCAATCGACGAACACGATCGACAGCGGCGCCGCGGCCCGCTTCCAGCGCGCATAGAGCTCGGGCGAGCGCTCCTCGTACCCGGCCCGGTTGTAAACCCCCGTGAGCGGGTCCTTCAGCGCGAGGTCCGCCTTGTCGCGGATCTCGTTGCGCAGGCTGTCCGCCTCCTGCTCCAGCGTTTCCACCTGCTGGGAAAGTTCCTTCACCCTTGCCTGGGCCGCCTCGTACTGCTCCCGCTCCTCGGCGACGTGCCGGGCGAGGCGCTCGGTGATGCGCAGCAACGAGCCGTGTACCGCCTCCTGGTCGACTCCGTGGGTCACGGCCTCGGACAGTCCGCTGACATCGGCGCCGACATCGACTTCCAGGGCCTCCGACCGCTCCAGGGAACGCCGTCCCTCGTCCGCCACGGAAGTGACGGCGTCTTCAAAGGACTCGAGCCGCTCGCGCAGGCTGCCGAGGAAACTGGATGCGTGCGCGCGCTCCTGCCGAATGCGATCGTCGATGCGATCGATCTCCCGGGTGACCTCCTTGAGGAGGGTCTCCGCCTGCTCCAGCGCCTGCAGCCCCTCGAGGCGCTGCCGGAGCTCGCCCCCGCGGGACGGCGAGCCGTTGAGTACGTCGATGTGATCGACAAGGCGCGTGAGCAGCTCGACGAAGAGCATCACCGAGCGGTCCCGCTGCCCTTCCTCGCGGTCGGTCCGCCGGCGCCCGAAGAGCCCGCGGGCCCCGCTCTCGCCGCGGCCGCGGGCCGCGACCTCGATCAGCGCCTCCGCCGAGGCCTTCAGCAGCGAGCTCAGGGCGGCCTGGCGCTCCAGCGCACTCTGGCCTGCGGCGATCCGGCGTACGAGGCCGTCGAAGTGCTGCTGGTCCTCGGAGCGTACCGGCATGCGCTTGACGAGCTGGCTGAGCCCGGAGACATCCAGGGCGCCCGGCATGGCATCGCTGCTATCGACACTGACGCCCGTCGCCGAAAGCACATAGTGGGCCAGTTCCTCGGAGGCTTCACCGAGCCGGTTGCCGTCAGCCCCCTCACGCACGAGACCCCGGATCTTGCCCAGCACCGCATCCACGTCGGCGTCTACGCCCTCGGCCATGCGCAGCAGCCTGAGGGTCAATCGCGCAAGCGCCTCGTCCCGATCCATGGTTGATGTCATCCCTTGTTCATGTGCTGCGGTCGCAGCCGGCGCCCCGGCGCCGGACGCTGGCGTCAGGCGCGCTCGGACAGCGCCATTTCCAGTCGGTAGACGAACGCCAACACCTCCGCCACGGCAACATACAATGTTTCCGGTATTTCGTCACCCAGCGGGATTTCGCAGAGCAGCGTCGCGAGCCGCTCATCCTCGTGCAGGGGCACGCCGTGCGCTTCGGCAATGGCGCGGATGCGCTGCGCGACATCACCCTCCCCACTCGCGACCACCCGCGGGGCGCCGACACCCGCGTAGACCAGTGCCGCGGACCGGGGCGGTACGCTGTGGCGGTCGTCGTTCACGCCTTCCAGCCCGTCACGGCGCCGCCGATGCTCTGCTCCCCGGCTGCGCCCTGCTCCACCCCCAGCCGCACCTCGAGACCCTCGAGGGCGAGACCCCGCGCCTTCATCGCATCGCCGAGCTGATGCAGGCTGCCGCCCAGCAGGGCACCGCTGTCCGGCTTATCCACCTCAATGCTCACCCGCGCCTGCGCCGGCCCGGCGTGCACGTGTACAACCAGCGGGCCCAGCCTAGGCAGATCCAAGGACAGTACCGCGTGCCAGCGACGGGTGTGCTCGTCGCCGTCGGGCCGTTCTCGCGCCTCCTCCTCGTTGATGGACAGGCGGGCGCTGTGCATACCCTCGCCGAGGAAGAAAGGCAGATCGATGCGCCAGCTGCGCCCCGCCCCCGCATCCCCGGGCAGGGAGGCGAGCTGGTTGAGCTGCAGGGCACCGAGCATGGCCTCGAGTTCGCGTGCGAAGGCGCCCGTCCCCCGAGCAGAGGACGCTTCCTCGCCCGCTCCGCCAGCGCCGCGCAGTACCAGGAGCAGGCGCTGCACGAGGACCTTGAGATCGCGCTCCGCCGACTGGCCGCCGCTCGCGAGCAGGCGAGCCTCGGAAAACGTACCGGATTGCTCGACGGCCCGCTTCAGGTTCTTCGCCTCGCCCAGCTGCGAGAGCCGGGGCAGCAGGTCCAGCAGCTGGCCGATGAGCGCCTGGGCATTGCCCGGGAGCCGCGCGATGCCCTCGGCACCCAGGGCCTGCAGGGCGGAAACGAAGGAGGGTGCGCCCGGCGTGCTTGCGGCGCGAACCGCGCCGCCCGTTTCCACGGCCTGTCCCGCCGGCGGCGGCACGGCGCGCAGCACCCGCAGCACCGGCACGGGTTCGAGTTGCTTCACCTCGAGCAGCAGCCGCGTACCCGGCTGCACGGGCACATCGGTGGCGGCAGTCAACTGCTGCCCGCCCACGCGCAGCACCAGTTCACCGCTCGGCCGCTGCGAGGCAACCAGTGCATTGAGCACCTGGCCGACCTGCCAGTTGCGCAGCCAGATGCCGAAGTTCTTCTGGTCGACCCGGGTTGCAGTGAGCGCCAGCTGGACGTCTTCCACGACACCTCCGACACGGTCTTTCGGCCCAGTCTAGCACCGGGAAAACCGGCGGGCTGCTAGGCAACCGCCACGCGCGTTGGATACACTCTGCGTTCCGCGTTTTGCGAAGGTAGACCACAGCGCATGGATCTGGCCACGCTCCTCGGCCTGGTGGGCGCCATCGGCGTCGTCATGGCGGCGATTCTCACCGGCGGCTCTGCCATCGTCTTCTTCAATATCCCCTCGATTCTCATCGTGCTCGGGGGCACGGTGCTCGTGGTCATGGTCAAGTTCTCACTGGCGCAGTTCTTCGGCGCCTTCCGCGTTGCCGCGAGAGCCTTCGTCTTCCGCCTCGATGATCCCGAGGCGCTCATCGCGCAGATCGTCGAGCTGTCCAACATCGCGCGGAAAGAGGGCATGCTGGCGCTCGAGAACCAGGAGATCGACAACGAGTTTCTCGACGACGGCATCAAGATGCTCATCGACGGCAACAGCCGGGAGGTCGTCAGTACGGTCATGCACAAGGACCTGCAGCAGACCATCGAACGGCACAACTGGGGCATGAAAGTCTTCAGCGCGACCGGCGACGTCGCGCCGGCCATGGGCATGATCGGTACCCTGATCGGCCTGGTGCAGATGCTGTCCTCCATGGACGACCCCAAGGCGATCGGGCCGGCGATGGCCGTCGCGCTCCTCACGACGCTCTACGGGGCAATGCTCGCCAACATGGTGGCGCTGCCCATCGCCGACAAGCTGAAGCTGCGCAAGAGCGAGGAGGGACGCATCAAGGCCATGTGCATCGACGGCGTGCTCGCCATCCAGGAGGGCCAGAACCCGCGCATCGTCGAGTCCATGCTCAAGGCCTATCTCGAGCCGAAGAAGCGCAACAACGGTGACGGCGAGGAATGATCGACTTCGAGGACCAGGAAGAGGAGCAGCAGGGCGCGCCGGCCTGGATGGCGACCTTTGCCGACCTCATGTCCCTGCTCATGTGTTTCTTCGTTCTCCTTCTCTCCTTCTCGGAGATGGATGTCGAGAAGTACAAGCAGATTGCCGGCTCCATGAAGCTGGCCTTCGGGGTCCAGAACCGGGTCAAGGTCGACGACATCCCCAAGGGAACCAGCGTGATCGCCCGGGAGTTCAGCCCCGGTAAGCCGGAGCCGACGATCATGGACACCATCAACCAGGTCACGCAGCAGAATACGGAGAACTCCCTGCAAGTCGGCAACCCCGATGCGCCGCAGCTCGACGAGGAGCGAACGCGGGAGCTGCTCGAGCAGAAGGTGGAAGCGCTCCTCGAAGAGACGAAGGAAGACGCGGAGGAGCTGCGTGAGATCCTCGCGCAGGAAGTACAGACCGGGAAGGTCGACATCGAGACCGAAGGGCGGTCCATCATCGTCAGGATCCGCGAGAACGGCTCCTTCCCCTCCGGCTCGGCGACCCTGAACGCCGACTTCCTGCCGGTCATGGACCGCCTGCGGGACGCGCTCGTGGAGATTCCGGGCACGATCGCCGTCGAGGGCCACACGGACGATGTACCGATCAGCGGCGGCCGCTTCCGCTCGAACTGGGATCTCTCGGCGAGCCGGGCACTGTCCGTGACCCACGAGCTGCTAAAGAGCGGCGAGCTGTCCAATGACCGCCTCATGGTCGTCGGCTACGCCGAGACCGAGCCTTTCACGAACAACGAGAGCCCCGAGGGACGCGCGATGAACCGGCGGGTGGAACTGGTGATCAGGCAGTCGCTGGAGGACAGCCGCCAGGATGACCTGGATGTCATCCGCGAGGCCAACTCGGACGTCGTCGACGTGCTGGAGCTGGATCGATGAGCGGGGGCGCTGACCGGAGCCAGGGCGAGCGCCGCCAGTTCTATCGCATCGCGGACCGGATCAAGCTGCGCTACGAGACCATCGAAGCGGGCTCGGAAGGTACCGGGCAGGCAGGCGGGGCCATCGGCCTGAGTACAGGGCAGCTGCTGGGCGAACTCGACGACGAGCTCGCGGAATGCATCAACCTGCTCGGGCGTGAAGACCCCCTGGCCGCGCGTGCGCTGGGCCTGCTGAACCGCAAGGTATCCCTGCTCGCCACCCTGAGCCTCTCCCGGGACGGGGAGGAAGCCGCCAGCTACAAGGAAATGCTGGTCAGCCTGAGCGGCTGCGGCCTTGCCTTCGAGGCCGGCGAGCAGCTGCCGCCGGGCACGGCCCTGAAGCTCTGGCTGATCCTGCAACCCTCGCAGCTGGAGGTGAGCATCACCGGCCGGGTGGTCGATGCGGCGCCTGCCGGCCCCCCCGGGGAGTCACGCTTCTGGACGCGGGTAGACTTCGATGACGAGGCCTGGGCTCGCGAGGAGCTCATCCGCCACGTGGTGCAGAAGCAGGGCCTGCTGGTCGCGGAGCGCTCGGAGCACTAACAGCCCCGGCTTCCCGGCCTGGAAGTCCCGGGTCAGCAGTGCTCATCGATGCGCCCGCGGCGCTTGCCGCCGTCGCGGGGCCGGCCGTCATCCTGCTCCGCGGTCTTGTCCCGCTCGGCGCGCCGTCGCTTTTCCCCGGCACCGCGCTGCACCGGCCGTGCCGGCCGCAGCGGCTTGATGCCTTTGGGATCGATGGGATCAACCATGGGTCCCTCCTCCCTAATCCGCTCACCCTGCGGCGCGATTCCGCCCCGCCGCGAGCATGATGCCCGGCAGGCGCTCCCCGGAGGCCGCGGATGACATGACCACCAGGACGACGCGACGGTTCCGCGCCCTGCCCTCCGGCGTGTCATTGCCTGCGATGGGCCGGTGCTCACCGTAGCCGGTGGCGGAGAGGCGCTCCGGGGCGATGCCGTTCTCCTCGAACAGCCGGACCACCGTCGCCGCCCGCGCCGCGGACAGCTCCCAGTTCGAGGGGAAGCGCCCGTTCCTGATCGGGACATTGTCTGTAAAACCCTCGACGTTGACCAGGTTGGGCACATCGCGCAGCACGCTCGCAAAATTCTCGAGCACCGGCACGGCATCGGAGAGCAGCACCCGGCTCCCCGAGGCGAAGAGCAGCTGCGCCTTGATCTCGATCTCGAGCCAGTAGTCGTTGCGCTCGACCTTGATGAGTTCCTCGTCGATGAAATCGGACACGCGGTTCTCGACCGCCCCGGCAAGGCGATCGATCTCGCCCCGTGACTCGGCGGCGGCGTCACCGGGCTCTGCCCTAGACAGCCCCCGGTTCAGAAGCTCGGGCTTGAGCGGAATCATCGCCTGCGAGGAGCCGGTATCGGGCGCGCCGGCGGACCAGGCGTCGGGCATCTCCACCCCGCCGGAACTCTCCCGCTTGAGCGCCAGCAGCGGCGTGTTCAGGGCGCGGACGATGGAATCGGAGAGCACACGGTAGCTGCCCTCCCGCGCCGTGGAAATCGAGTACATGACCACGAAGAAGGCGAACAGGAGCGTGATGAAGTCGGCATAGGAGACCAGCCAGCGCTCGTGGTTGTCGCTGTAGTCGAGCTGCCGGCGGCGGCGCCCCTTCACCCCAGATAGCCCTCGAGCTTGCTCTGAATCGCGCGCGGGTTCTCGCCCTCGGCGATCATGATGACGCCGTCCAGCATCATTTCCTGGTACTGCAGCTGTTCACCGTAGAGCGCCTTGAGCTTGTTGGCGACAGGCAGGAACAGGAGATTGGCGAAGCCGACACCGTAGATGGTTGCCACGAACGCCACCGCGATGCCCGCTCCGAGGGCAGAGGGATCGGACAGGTTTCTCATGACGTGGATCAGCCCGATGACCGCGCCGAGGATGCCCACCGTCGGCGAGTACCCCCCCATGGACTCGAACACGCGCGCGCCGCGCTCCTCGCGGGCGAGCTTGCTGTCGATCTCCACTTCCATGATGGCGCGGATCTCGTCGGGCTCGACGCCGTCCACGAGGAGGGTCAGGCCCTTGCGGAGGAAGGGGTCGGCCACCCCCTGTGCCTGCTTCTCGAGGGAAAGGAGCCCGTCGCGGCGCACGCGCCGGCTCCACTCGAGCACGTCGTTGATCAGGGGCTGCCGGTCGAAGCGCGGCGCGCGCAGCACCCACTTGAGCCGGCGCATGGCGAAGAGGAAATCCCCGAGGGGCGTCTGCACCAGCACCGCGCCGAGTGTGCCGCCGACGACGATGACGAAGGCGGTAAGCTGCAGGAGGCTGGTGATGCGCCCGCCCTCCAGCATGTTGCCGCCGACGATGGCACCGACCGACAGCGTAACGCCGATGAGCGTGAGGTAGTCGAAGGCCGACCCGGCCGGTTTGCCCTTGCGCGCCATCCTTACATCAACCCATCCAGGCAGAGAGCTTGCCGCGCAGCCGGGCGATGGCCTGGCCGTGCAGCTGGGAAACGCGTGATTCGGTCACCTCGAGCACGCCGGCGATTTCACGAAGATTCAGGCCCTCACTGTAATACAGTGACATCATCAGCGCCTCCCGTTCGGGAAGGCGGGCGATGGCATCGGCGAGCGCCCCGCGGAAGGCCTCGCGCGTGGCCTCGCCGGCCGGGTCCGCTTCGGCCGACCCGACGGCGTCGTCGCCGCCGAGTTCTTCCAGCGTGGTCATGCGCGCACAGGCGAGCTCCGCCGCGAGCTCCCGGTACTCGTCCACCGGCAGTTCCAGCTGCCGGGCGATGGCCTCATCCGTGGCGACCTGCCCCTGCGTCTGCTCGACGACGGTGATCGCCTCGGAGACCTGGCGCAACTTGCCCTGGACCGAGCGCGGCAGCCAGTCGTGGCGACGGAGTTCGTCCAGCATCGCACCGCGGATGCGGATGCCGGCGTAGGTCGCAAAGCTGGCGCCGCGCGCGGCATCGTGATCTTCGCTGGCCTTGAGGAGGCCGATGAGCCCCACCTGGATGAGGTCGTCCGTGTCCACCGAGGCGGGCAGGCGCGCCGCCAGGTGCAGGGCGATCTGCTTCACGCGGGGGAGGTGTTCGAGCACGAGGGCCTGCTTCGCATCCTCCGCCGCGCCGGATCTCGCCACTTCAGCCATGCTCGGCCTCGATCAGGCGCTCGAGAAAGAACCCGATTCCCCCGGAGACCGCGGTCGCGCGCAGGGTTTTCTGCACCCGCACCGCGGCGCGACGGAACGCCTGTGCGGAAGGCGCACGGGGGTAGGCCGTCATGACGGCCTGCTGCTGTCGCACGGCCCGCCGGAGGTAATCGTCCCGCGGAATGTGGCCGAGGTAGCCCAGGTGAACGTCGAGGTAGCGGTCCGCGACCCCGCAGACCTTGTCGAACAGGCGGCGCCCCTGGAGCTCGTTGTCGACCATGTTGGCCAGCAGCTGGAAGCGCTTGACGCCGTGATCGCGGCTCAGGACCTTGATCAGCGCGTAGGCATCGGTGAGCGAGGTCGGCTCGTCACAGACGACCACGATGATCTCCGGGCAGGCGCTGGCGAAGGTCAATACGGCGCTGTCGATCCCGGCGCCGGTATCGACGAGGAGGGTGTCGAGGGGCCCCGGCAGCTCGCTGAAGGCGCTGACCAGGCCCGCCTGCTCTGACGCGCTCAGGCTGGCCATGCGTGCCACGCCGGACGACGCCGGCACGATGCGGATACCGGCCGGCCCCGCCACGATGGTTTCGGCCAGGGTGCACTCGCCGGCCAGCACCGCGCTGATATCCCGCTCGGGTTTGAGCCCGAGCGCCACGTCGACATTGGCGAGACCGAGGTCGGCATCGAACAACAGCACGGCCTCGCCGGCTTCGGCGAGCGCCACGGCGAGATTGACCGCTACACTGGTCTTGCCAACGCCCCCTTTACCGCTACTGACTGCAATGACGTTGATAGGGGCTCCCTCGCCCATAGTGCGCCTGCCTCCAGCGCCAGTGACCTTAACCCCCGTTCAGGACGGGAGGCTCAGCTCGCCACGGCCCCGGGCAGGGTGCTCCGACGCGACCGCGCATCTGTCAGGGCCATGGCCACCCGGACCAGTTCCCCCGCCTTTGCCGGCTCGATATCGTCCGGCACACGCTGGCCGTCGCAGGTCAGCAGCGCCGGCAGTTCCGTGCGGACGAGCGCCTCCAGGACGCCGCCCAGGCTGGTCGCTTCATCCATCTTCGTGATGATAGCACCCGCCAGCTGCTGTCTTCCAAAGGCGAGTACCACTTCCTTCGTCTGCGCGGCCTGGGCCGCCGCCGAGAGCACCAGGCAGAGGGTCACCGGCGCTATCCGGCCAGCCAGCATCTCGCACTGGTCCAGCAGGCGCCGGTCCCGCTGGCCCATGCCGGCGGTGTCGATGAAGACCCGCCGGTCGCGGAAGCCCGCCAGGGCCTCGTCGAGCGCCTCGCGGGTGGTGGCGCTGACGTGGGGGATGCCGAGCAGGCGGGCGAAAGTGGCGAGCTGCTCATCCGCGCCGATGCGGTAGGCGTCCGCGGTGACCAGCGCCACGCTGTCGCGGCCGTGACGCAGCGCGGACAGGCCGGCCAGCTTGGCGACCGTCGTCGACTTGCCGACCCCGGTCACCCCGACGCAGGCCAGCGCCTCGCCGGGCTCGATCGCCGGTGGCCGCGCCGTGCGGATCCGGTCGGCGAGCACCTGCATGGCAATCCGCCACTGGGCATCGAGCCCCCCGCGCTGCGGGACCGCGTCGAGCAGGCTCCCGCTGATGCCCCGGGACAGCCCGAGCCGGGCCAGGCGCTGGCCCACGGCGGCACGCACCGGCGGCACGCCCGCGCTGTCCTTCCAGCTGCGACCCTTGAGCTGCTGTTCGAGCACGCTGCGCAGCTCCACCAGCTCGTCCTGAAGGCGCTGCATGGTGAGTTCCCTCGCCGGGTCGGCCGCGACCCGCGGCCCGGCCCCGCCAAGCGCCTCGATCTGCTCCTCTCCGAACTCCAGCGCCGCGACCAGTTCCACGCCCTCTGCCGAGCGGCGGGAGGAGAGGATGACCGCCTCGGGCCCCAGCGCCTCCCGGACCTGGGCCATGGCTGCGCGGCTGTTCTTGCCTCTGAAACGCCTGATATCCACTATTGACCTCCTTCAGCGGTCGCCGTCGCCGCGGGGGCGGCACTGCCGATCGTTGCCACGACCCTGATTGACTTGTTGGGGGGAATCTCCTCGTAGGCGAGGATGTAGAAGTTCTCCATGCGCCCGCGCAGCAGGCGCGACAGGAAGGCCCGCAGGCCGCTGGACACCAGCAGCACGGGCGTGCGGCCCTCGGCCTCGAGCTTCTTCGAGCCGTCCATGACCTGGCGGATCACGCTGTCGACGAGCGTCGGCTCGAGGCCCCCGGCCCCGCCCTGCAGCGAGTTGTTGAGGATCTGCTCCAGCTGCGAGTCCAGCACCATCACCGGCATCTCCCTCGCCGTGCCGTTCACGGCCTGGAAGATCGCCGGCCCGAGCGCCACCCGGACCCGCGCGGTCAGTTCCTCGACATCCTTCTCCTTGCCCGCCTGGGCGGCGAGCGCCTCGGCGATGGTGCGCATGTCGCGCACGGGAACACCCTCCTCGAGCAGGTTCTGCAGCACGCGGGTCACCTCCGCCAGGCTCATGGTCGCAGGCACCAGGTTCTCGACCAGCTTGGGCGAGGAGCGGGCCAGCTTGTCCAGCAGCTGCTGCGTGCCGTCCTGGCCGAGCAGCTCCCGGGCATGGTTCTTGAGCAGCTGGCTCAGGTGCGTGGCGATGACCGTGCTGCTGTCGACCACGGTGTAGCCCTTGGACTGGGCGTCATCGCGCTGCGACGGGTCGATCCATACCGCCTCGAGACCGAAGGTGGGGTCCCGGGTGGCCACGCCCTCGAGTTCGCCGAAGACCTGCCCGGGGTTGATCGCCAGCTCGCGACCGGGGAACACCTCGCCCTCGCCGACGACGACGTCGTGCAGGCTGATCCGGTAGCTGTTGGGTGACAGGTCGAGGTTGTCGCGGATGTGCACCGAGTGCACGAGGAAGCCGAGCTCCTGGGACAGCTTCTTCCGCACCCCCTTGATCCGCGCGAGGAGATCCCCGCCCTGGTTGCGGTCGACCAGGGAGATAAGCCGGTAGCCGACCTCCAGGCCGATCTCGTCCACATCACTGACATCGTCCCAGCTCAGCTCCGCCGGTTCCGACGGCCGCGCTTCGCGCTCCTCCACGGCCGCCGCGACCGGTGGCGCCTGGCTGCGCTGCCAGCGCAGCCAGGCGACGCTGCCGAGGATCCCTGCAATGCTGAGGAAGACCAGGTTGGGCATTCCCGGCACGAGCCCCATGAGGCCGATGCTGCCCGCCGCGACGATCAGCACCCGGGGGTTGTCGGTCAGCTGGCTGGCCACCGCCTCGCCCATGTCCTGGGCGCCGGACATGCGCGTCACGATGATCGCCGCCGCGGTCGACAGGAGCATGGACGGTATCTGGGCGACCAGGCCGTCACCGATGGTCAGCAGGGTGTAGTTCTGCGCCGCCTGGGCCGCGCTGAGATCGTGCTGCAGGGTGCCGATCGCGAAGCCGCCGATGATATTGATGAACAGGATCAGGATGCCGGCAACGGCGTCGCCGCGGACGAACTTGCTCGCACCGTCCATGGCCCCGTAGAAGTCCGCCTCGCGACCGACCTCCTCCCGCCGGGCGAGGGCGTCCTCCTGGGAAATGAGGCCGGCGTTCAGGTCGGCATCGATCGCCATCTGCTTGCCGGGCATCGCGTCCAGGGTGAAGCGGGCGGTCACCTCGGAGATACGGCCGGCGCCCTTGGTGACGACCACGAAATTGATCACCACCAGGATGGTGAACAGCACCAGGCCGACCGCGTAGCTGCCGCCGACCACGAATTCGCCGAAGGCGCGGATCACGTTACCCGCGGCGTCCGTGCCCGTGTGGCCCTGCAGCAGGACCACGCGCGTGGACGCCACGTTGAGACCGAGGCGCAGCAGGGTCGCGATGAGCAGCACCGTGGGAAAGACTGCGAACTCCAGGGGGCGGGTCGCGTAGACGGCGGCGAGCAGCACGATGATGGCGAGGGCGATATTGAAGGTGAACAGCAGGTCCAGCGCGAGCGGCGGCAGCGGCAGGACAATCATCACCAGCATCAGCAGCAGCACGAGCGGCGTGCCCACGCCGCTCAGCACCATGCCGATACCCGGCGCTGTCGCGCCCTCGACCGCGTCACTGGTCGCCATCGTCGGACTCCTCATCCGTCGTGTCAGTCGCCGCCCACTCCTCGGGGACCTCGAGGTCCACCGGTGGCGGCACGTAGTCTGTCGGCCCCGCGCGGCGCAGCTGCAGCAGGTAGGCGAGCACGCGCGCTACAGCCAGGTAGAGTTCGCGCGGGATCTCCTGCCCGATCTCCGTCGTCGCGTAGAGCGCCCGGGCCAGGGGCGGCGCCTCGAACACGGGCACTTCGGCGGCGCGGGCAACGCTGCGGATCTGCAGCGCGACGAGATCCCTGCCCCGGGCGACGACCGTCGGCGCCCCGGCCCCGGCCTCGTCGTAGCGCAGCGCAATGGCAACGTGCGTGGGGTTGGTGATCACCACGTCCGCCTTCGGTACGTCCTGCATCATGCGGCGCTGGGCCACGTCCCGCTGCAGCTCGCGGATGCGCTGGCGCACCTCCGGGCGGCCGTCGGTCTCTTTCAGCTCCTCGCGCACTTCCTGCCGGGTCATGCGCAACTGACGGTTGAAGTTCCAGAGTTCGAAGGGGACGTCGAGGGCGGCGATGAAGACCAGCGTTCCGGTCAGCAGCAGGAGCCCCCAGAGCAGCACCTGCACCGCCGCGCGGCTGGCATAGCCGGGCTCGTAGGCACCCAGGGTCAGGATGTCGCGCTCGAAGAGCACGAACACGACCAGCGTGGCACCGAGCAGCAGCAGGAACTTGCCCAGCGCCTTCAGCATCTCGACCAGCCCCTTTGCCGAGAAGACCCGGGCGATGCCCTTCACCGGGTTGAGTTTCTCCAGGCTGAAGGCGATCGCCTCGCCGCTGAAGGTCCAGCCACCCATGGCCAGGGGGCCGGCGAAGGCGGCGACGATGGCCACCGCGAACAGCGGCAGGAGGAGCAGGAGCGCCTGCGCCAGCATGTAGCCCAGGTGCACGGGCAGTCGCTCACTGGCGAAGACCAGTTCCCGGCTCACCGAGAAGCCGTCGGCGAGCAGCGCCTGGAAACCCTGCACGAGCGTGCCGCCGAGCACCAGCAACCCGAGGGACAGCGCGAGCAGCGACAGCAGCGTGTTGAGCTCTTTCGAACGCGGCACCTGGCCGCGGCGCCGGGCCTCCTGCTTGCGGCGCTCTGTCGGCTGTTCTGTGCGTTCCTGACCGGTCTGCTCCTCTGCCATGGCGCCCCCTCAGCCGAACACGAGCAGGGTGCGCTGCAGCCCCGCCTCGATGAAGCGCCGGAGCGTGTCCAGGAACCCGGGCAGCGCGAGCAGCATGAAGAAGAAACCCGCGAGGATGGTCACGGGGAAGCCGACGGCAAAGATGTTCAGCTGCGGCGCCGCCCGCGTGATGACGCCGAAGGCGATATTGATCATCAGCACGGCGGTGAGCGCCGGCAGCGCCAGCAGCAGCGCCGTGGCGAAGATCTGGCCGCCGAAGGCGGCGACGTTGCCGAAGCTGTCGAAGGCGAGGCCCGGCTGCGCCACCGGCAGCAGCCGGAAGCTCTCGCCCAGCGCCATCAGGAGCACCAGGTGCCCGTCGATGGCCAGGAACAGCAGCGTGGCGAGGATGACATTGAGCTGGCTGACCACGGGCACCTGCACACCGTTCTGCGGGTCCACGGTCATAGCGAAGCCGAGGCCCATGCTCATGGCGACCGTTTCCCCGGCGACGATCACCGCGGCGAACACCATCTGCATGATGAAGCCGATGCACAGGCCGATGGCCACCTCGCGCACCGCGAGCAGCAAGCCGATACCGCTGATCGCGTCCGGCGGCGAAGCAGGCACGGCCAGCGGCGCAAGCAGGGCCGCCACCACCACCGCCAGCGCGATGCGCACGCGCACGGAAACGGTGCCGGCGCTGAACACCGGCGCGACCAGGAGCAGCGCGGACAGGCGCAGGAACGGCCAGTACCAGCCGCGCAGGGTCGAAAGGATCAGGTCGAGGTCCAGCGCCACTAGCCGAGCAACCCGGGTATGTCGCCGTAGAGGCGGCGCGCAAAGCTGATCGCCACCTGCAGCATCCAGGGCCCGGCGATGAACAGGGCCGCCACCAGGGCGATGAGCTTGGGGATGAAGCTCAGCGTCATTTCCTGGATCTGGGTCGCCGCCTGGAAGATGCCGATGAGCAGGCCGATGGCCAGTGCAGACAGCAGCAGGGGCGCGGCGAGCAGCACCGCGAGCCAGAGGGCGTCGCGCCCGACATCGAGTACCTGCTCGGGTCCCACGGCCTACACCGCGAAGCTGGAGACGAGCGTCGCTGCAATCAGCGACCAGCCGTCGATCAGCACGAACAGCATGAGCTTGAAAGGCAGCGATATCAGCATGGGGGAGAGCATCATCATCCCCATGGACATCAGTACCGCCGCCACCACCAGGTCGATGACCAGGAAGGGCACGAACATCAGGAAGCCAATCTGGAAGGCGGTTTTCAGCTCGCTGGTGAGGAAGGAAGGCAGCAGGACGACCATCGGCACGTCGTCGGGCGTCGCGAAGGGGTCGTAGCCCCCCAGCTCGCCGAACATGATCAGGTCGTTCTCCCGGGTCTGGCTGAACATGAAGTCGCGGAAGGGCCGCTGCGCCGTGGTCAGCGCCTCCTCGAACCCGACGGTCTCCTCGAGATAGGGCTTCAGGGCCTCGTCGTACGCCGTCTGCAGCACCGGTGCCATGATGAACAGGCTGAGGAACAGCGACAGGCCCAGGATGATCTGGTTCGACGGTGTCTGTGCCGTACCCAGCGCCTGGCGCAGGATGGCGAGCACGATCAGGATCCGCGTGAACGAGGTCATGGTGATCAGCGCCGCCGGCAGCAGCGTGAGCACGGTCATCAGCAGCAGGATCTGGATATTGAGCGCGTAGCTGCTGCCGCCGCCCTGTGCGGGCTGCACGGACACCAGCGGAATCGTGGCCTGGGCCTGCGCGACTGCCGGCAGCAGCCCGGGCAGGAGCGGAAGCAGCGGCAGCAGGAGCCGCAGCCAGCGTCTCACCGTCCCCCTCCCCGCTGCCCGGCGAGGCCGCCGAGGAGGCCGGCGAAGTCCCGCCCCGAAGCGGCGGCGGCCGCGTCTGCGCCGTCGGCGACCGGTTCGTCGAACACGTGCAGCGTGCGCACGGTCCCCGGGGCGACGCCGAGCAGCAGCTGCCGGTCACCCGCAGCCAGCAGGACGACCTTCTCGCGAACGCCGACGCTGGCAGTCGCGAGCACCCGCAGCGACCCGCCCCGCCCGCTGCCCACGCGGTTCACCCGCCGCAGCAGCCAGATAACGACGGCCAGGCAGAGCAGCACCAGCAGCAGCGAGCCGAGCACCTGCGCCGCGTACCCCGGGCTCAGCACGTCCGGTGCCGATGGCGCCGCGGCGGCGCCGGGGGAAACGGCGGCCAGCGCAAGGAGACGGAAGCGGGCTGGGGACACGTCGATCACTTCAGTTTCTTCAGCCTCTCCGACGGGCTGACCACGTCGATCAGGCGCAGGCCGAAGCGACCGTTGGACTCGACCACCTCTCCCCGCGCGATCAGCGTGCCGTTGACCATGAGATCCAGCGGATCATTGATGTCGCGCTGCAGCTCGACGACCGTGCCCTGGGTCAGCGACAGCAGCTCCTTGATCGGCATGCGGGTGCGGCCGATCTCCACCGAGAGCGTCACGTTCACGTCGAGGAGCAGGTCGAGGCTGACCTCGCCACTGCCCCCTGCTGCCGACGACTCGCTTTCGAGGGGCTCGAGGGCAGCTGCGTCGCCGCCTGCAGCCGGGTCCTGCCGCTCTTCATCGCTCATGACTTACCTCCGTTGCTTGCGGCCTTTGCCAGGGCCAGCCGCGTGATCTTGATGGCCTTGCGACCCTCGTGGCTGCCGTAGCTGCCGCGGGCAAAGGGTTCTCCCTCGACCAGCAGTTCCACGTCCGCGGGCATCTCGAGGGGCAGGACCGAGCCGACGCGCAGGGCGAGCAGGTCGGCAAGCGCGTAGTCGCGCGTGCAGAGAACACCGGTCAGCTCCAGGGGAACGGCGCGCAGTTCGCGCCGGAAATAGGGCTCCCAGCCGGGGCCGGTCTCGGCGGAACGCCGCGGCGGAGCAAAGCGCTCCCGGTGCGATTCCAGGGCGGCGAGGGGCAGGGCGAGCTGCAGCTGGCCCCGGAACTCCCCGGCGGTGATGTCGAAGCCGATAAGCAGCGCCACATCCCTGGCCGGCTGCGCCTCAAGCTTGTCCGGCGTCGGCGCCACGGACAGCTCGCCGGGCTGAAGCGCGAGCTTGTCGGCCCAGGCCGCCGCCATGGTGTCGAGGGTGAGGCCGGCGACCCGCTCGGCGAGGCGCAGCTCGCTGGGGGTCAGGACACTGCGCTCTCGGGCGGCGGGGGGGCCGCTGCGGCCACCGCCGAAATAGTCGTTCACCAGCAGCGACAGGAAAGCCCCGGCCATGAGCACGTGGCAGTGGCCCGCCAGGGGCGCGACCTCGGCGCTGGCGACGCCGACGACGGGGCCGACAGAGACGGCGAGATCGCCGTAGCTGGAGAGCCGCAGCGACTGGGGCTGCAGCTCGAACTCGATGGAGAAGGTGGCGGAGAGAGCGCTCGCGAGCAGGTCGGCGTGGCGCTGGTTCATACCGGCCAGTGCGGCGAACTGGCCGAGCACCGAGCGCTCGCGGGCGGTGAAGTCGAAGGGACGATAGCTCCCCTCTGCCGCGCTGTCTTCGCGGGTCAGGGCATTGATCTCATCCTCATTCAGGATCTCGCTATCGGCCATAGTCCCTCATCGGCTACTGCAACACGAACGCAGTGAAGTAGACCTCCTGCACGGCATCCTTGCCGGACGCGCCCAGCGCCTTGTTGACCGCAGCCAGCGCATCGCTGCGCAGCTGCTCCTTGCCTTCGACCGTGCGCAGGGCATCGAAGTCCTGCCCGCTCAGCAGCATGATCACCTCGTTGCGCACGGCGGGGCGGTTGCGCTCGGCGCGATCAATCGCGTCCTGGCTGTAGGCCATGAGCTCCATTTCCGTCTGCACGTAGCGAATGCCGCCCTTGTAATCGAAGTTGACCAGGAAGCGCCCGAGGTCCAGGTACAGCGCCTCGCGTTCTTCCTCCTCCTCCGGCTCCGCCTCTGCCGCGGTCTCGGCCGCTGCCGGATCCTCGCCGCCCGCCAGGAAGAACCAGGCGCCGCCGGCGCCCCCGCCAAGCAGAAGCACGGCAAGCACCACCCAGAGGAGAAGCTTGCCCTTGCCACCAGCGCTCTTCGCCTGCGCTTCCTCGCCGTTCCTGTTCAGGTTCAAATCGTCGTTGCGTGCCATGTTCCTTCCTCACCATCGGCCATCCGGTCGGGTGCAGCGACACGCGCCACCCCTCCCAGCAAGAGCTGTACCACCGTCGTTTTTTCTATTCAAAACAATGCATTAAGGGATCCCCGGGGACGCCGCGACAACATTTTGACGCACCCTTCGGGCGCGCCTGACAGCGGACCGGCGTCAGCCGGGGAGTCTAGACGTATTCGGCAGTGAGGACTATCCGCGAAGCGTGAGCGGGCGCACGTCCCGGGCCAGACATTCGGAACCGGTTTTCCTGCCAGGGAAACGGGACCCGGGTAGCGGATTCAGGCCGTGCTACGAGGCGGTGCTGTGAGGCGGTGTTGTCAGCCGCTGGCGTCAGGCAAAGGTATCGAGGAGCCCATCGACCCGCAGCGCCAGCGACCCGGCGTCCCGTCCCTGCGGCGCTTCTGCGGCGGCGAGGCCGGACGGATCGCTGCCGCCGGGGGTGCCGGGCAGGCCGTCGCGCTCACCCCCATCGCCCCGGGCATGCTGCTGTGGTTCCCGGTAGCTCACATCGCCCTCGGCGAGATCGAGCCCGCTCTGCTGCAGCAGTTCCCGCAGCCGGGGCAGGGACTGTTCGATGGCATCGCGGGCATGGGCCGTGTCCGTGACGAACATCACCCGGGCCTGATCACCATCGGTGTTGATGGTGACGTGCAGGCGGCCGAGTTCCGCAGGATGTAGCTGCACCGTGGCCTCGCGCGACGCCGTGCCGACGAGGATCCTGACCTGGCCGGCCAGACCCTCGGCAAAATCGGCCTGCGGGCCCGACAGGTTGTAGGCCAGCGCCGTCGGCCGCGTCGCGGCGCCGCTGTCGGCAGACGAATGCGCGGCAGACAGGTGCGACAGCGCGGGGAGCGCCGCGCTGTCCGCCCGCTGGGACGCGGCGCCCTCGCCAGCCTGCGCGGCGGCGACCGGGCTACCCGGCAGCGGCGACCGCCGGGTGTCGGCGTCCGGTGATTCCGCTGCCGCCGCCATGAGGTCGCGGGCCGCCACGGCAGCCGAGGGTCCGGGTGCCGGCGGTGCGTCGGGGGCGCCCGGCGCGCCGGCACCCGGGCGGATGCCGGGACGGCTGCTCGCACTGTCCGCCTCGCCCGCGGCCATACCGGTCGCGGTGAATGGGAAGGGGATTCGCGCTTCACCTTCTGCTACCGGGTCCGCGCCCGCGGGCAGGGGGACCGCCCGCGAGGGATCGGCCGCAGGCAGCGCCGGTCCACGCGTCAACGGGCCGGCCTGGGAAGCCGACTGCCCATCGGCAGCGTTGCCGACTACGGCTCTATCACCAATCACCGTACCGGGGGCGGCAAGGGCGATAGAGAGGTCCGGAGCCGCGCGCGACGATGCCGCCAGGCGTTCCTGTACCGAAGAGTTCGGCGGCGCCGCTTCTGCAGGCAGGGCGGCTACCGCTGCCGGCGTTACCGGGCCCGCCACCGGTACGGTGATGACCAGCGCCTCCAGCGGGCCCTCCGCCGGCGGCAAGGGGCTGCCGTCGGACGGCAGGCCCTTGCCGCCGGCGTTGGCCTGTGTGCCGGCGGCAACCCGGAGTCCCGCTAGCAGGCCGGCAAAGGGATCGGCGGGCGCCTCGCCCGCCGGGCGCCGCGGCGCCGCGCTGTCAGCGGCAGCGCTCTCGCCGACGGAAACGGCGGGCCCGACGGTCAGGGGCAGCTGTGGCAGCATTGGGACTTCCGTCAATGAAACGTCGGGAAGGAATCAGCAAAGGCCGTGCCAGCTTGCCCGGCCCGGCGTATTCACGGCTCGCCGTCGTGCTCCCCCGGGGCGGCCGCCTGGCTGGCGTGCTGGTCGTCGGCAACGCGCTGCGCCCGGCGCTCCTCGGCCTGGCTTGCCTCGAGGCGCCGCCGCGCGAGGTAATCCTCGAGCCCGTTGCTGCGCTGGCGCTGGCGGGCCATGACCTCGCGCTGCTGCTGCAGCTCGGCGCTGCTTCGCGCGACCTCGCCGTCCTGCGTGGTGATGGCCCGGTTGAGGTTGGCGAGAAAGCGCCGGTAATCCTCCAGCTGCCGCGGGCTGATGCCGCCCGCGGCGACCTGCGCCAGGCGCGCCTCGTACTCGGCCTTGAAGCGCTGCAGCTGGTCGAGCTGTGCGGAGCTCGCTTCGTGGCGCTCGCGGGAGGCATTCAGGCCGCGCGCCGCGCGCGCCTCATCGGCGCGCGCCTTCTCCGCCACCTTGTCGAGCTTGTCAATCGGGTTCATGCGTCACTCCCGATGCCGCAGGCGCGGGCGGTGTCGACCAGGTCCGCCAGGCTTCGCGCCATGTCTACGCGCTGCTCCCGAGGCTGGCGCACCAGCTCCCGCAGCGGCCCGACGGCGGCCAGGGCCCGGTCGACCAGGGGATCCGCACCACGCTCATAGGCCCCAATATTAAACAGGTCGCGGTTCTGCCGATAGGTGCTGTACAAGTTCTTGATCTCGTGGACGATGGACAGCTGTGCCGGGTCCACCAGCCCGGGCATGGCCCGGCTGATGGACGCCTCGATATCGATGGCGGGAAACAGGCCGCTGTCCGCCACTTCACGTGACAGGACGATGTGGCCGTCTAGGATGGCCCGCGCCGCATCGGCAATCGGGTCGGCGGGATCATCGCCCTCGACGAGCACCGTGTACACGGCGGTGATCGAGCCGCTCGCCACGTTGCCCGCGCGCTCGACCAGACTGGGCAGCAGCGAGAAGACCGAGGGCGGGTAGCCCTTGGTCACCGGCGGCTCCCCGGCCGCCAGGCCGATCTCGCGCTGGGCCTGGGCAAAGCGCGTGAGCGAGTCCATGAGCAGGAGCACGTTCCTGCCCTGGTCGCGGAAGTACTCGGCGATCGCGGTCGCCCGCCAGGCCCCGTGCACCCGGCGCAGCGGCGGATCATCCGCGGGCGTGGCAACGATGACGGCGCGCGCAAGACCCCCGGGGCCGAGGATCTGGTCCACGAACTCTCGAACCTCCCTGCCCCGCTCTCCGACCAGGGCAATCACCACGACGTCGGCGGCGGTATGGCGGGTGAACATGCCGAGCAGCGTGCTCTTGCCCACCCCGCTGCCGGCGAACAGGCCGATGCGCTGGCCGCGACCGAGGGTCAGCAGCGCGTTGACCGCGCGGACGCCGACATCGAGCGGGGTGTCGAGGGTGCGCCGCTCCAGCGGGTTGATCGACTCGCCGCGCAGGGGCACGTGCTCGCGGTACTGCGGCACCGGCCCGCCGTCGAGAAAACGACCCGCGCCATCGACGATGCGGCCGATGAGCTGCCGGTCGACGGCCACGCGCTGGCTGGGGCCCAGGGGCTGCACGCGGGCGCCGAGCATGACACCGGCGACATCGCCCTCGGGCATGAGGATCAGGCGGCCCACGGAGAAGCCCACGACCTCGGCCTCCACGGAACCGCCTTTCTCTGTGCCATCCTCGGTAATGATGCGACAACGGGAGCCGACGGCGCCACGGCAACCCTCCGCCTCAAGGCGCAGGCCGACCATGCGCACGAGGCGCCCCTCACGCAGCGGCGGCGGCACCGAGACCGCGGCGCGCACGCGGGAGAGGCCGGCTGCGAGGCGCTCCCGGCGCCCGGCGAGCTCCTCCGCCGCGGTGCTCACGAGGGATCCTGCAGCCCGTGCTCGGCCTCGCGGCGCAGGCGGGCGAAGAGTCCCTCCAGCGCCTGCTCGACCGACGCGTCGATGTAGGATACGGGGGTGTGCAGGCGCAGGCCGCCGCGGGCCAGCGATGCGTTCTCCCTTAGCCGCCACTGCGCTGGCTCACCCCGGCGGCCGAGCAGGTCGTTGACGAGCTCTGCATCGGCGGGGTGAAGCTCCACTTCGAGCAGCCCTTCGATGTCGCCGAGCTGGGCCAGCGCCTCCGACAGCACCGCCTCCACATCGGCGCCCCGGGAGAGCTCCCGGTGCAGGATCGCCTCGGCGGCGGCGAGGGCAATGCCGGTCAGGTCGCGAAGCAGGGTTTCCTCCTGTTCCGCCAGCGGCCTGGCCATGGCCTGCCAGAGCGCGCTCAGCTCGGCGACCATGGCCTCGCCACGGGCCCGGCCCGCGGCCAATCCCTCGGCATAGCCGGCCTCGAAGGCCTCGCGCCGCAGCGCATCCGGGTCCGGCCCCGCCGGTTCCTCCCGCTTCAGCGCGCGCCCGGAGAGGTTGGGCGGCTGCCAGGGACGCGTATCGGCGGGGTCAGACAAAATCGTCGCCTCCCTTGCCCAGGGCCAGCTCGCCCTCGTCGGCCAGCCGGGTGGCGACGGAGAGCACCTCCTTCTGCGCCAGCTCTACTTCCGACAGCTTCACCGGCCCCTTCGCCTCGATGTCCTCCTTGAGCATGTCGGCCGCGCGGCTGGACATGTTGCTGAAGAACTTCTCGCGCACCGCGTCGTCGACGCCCTTCAGAGCGATCACGAGGTTGTCGACGGCGATCTCCCGGATCAGCCGCTGCATGCCGCGGTCGTCCAGGTCGAGCAGGTCCTCGAAGACGAACATCAGTTCGCTGACTTTCTCGCCGAGGTCGTTGTCCGCCTCCCGCAGCGCGGTGAGCAGCACCGACTCCATGTCCGTATCGACGTTGTTGAGGATGGCCGCGGCGCTGGTCATGCCGTTGACGGAGCGCGGCGGCGACTTGCGCACCTTGCCCAGCTGGCGCTCGAGGACCTGGTCGAGCTCTTCCATGGCCGCGGGGTCGATGATCTCCAGCCGCGCCACCCGCAGCATCGCCTCCGGGCGCAGCGCCTCGGGCAGCGCGGCCAGCACCTGGGCCGCGTGGTCGTCATCGAGGGAGGCCAGCACGATGGCGATGATCTGCGGGTGCTCGTCTTCGATGATCTCCGCCACCGCGCGTGCATCCATCCACTTCAGCGCCTCGATCCCGCGGGTCTGCTGCTTGCCCGGCAGGACCTTGGAGAGCATGGTCCGCGCCTTGCTCTCCCCCAGGGCCTGCACCATCACGCGCTGAGTGAAGTCGCTGGCGCCGATGGCCAGCGGGTTGACGTTACCGGCTTCCTGGTGAAACTCCCGCAGCACCTCCTCGACCTGGGCATTCGATACCCCGGCGAGCGAGGCCATGGCCTCGCCGACCCGCTGCACCTCCCGCGGCTCCATGTGCCGCATGATGGCGGCGGCCGCTTCCTCGCCCACGCCGAGCAGGAAGATGGCCGCGCGCTGCGCGCCCGTGAGCGTGGCCTCAGCCATCGGCAGAAACCCAGCCACGCACCACCTGCGCGGCCCGCTGCGGTTCTCCCTCGGCCAGGTTGCGCGCCATCTGCAGCTGCTGCTGGTAACCGCCGCCGGCGCCCTGGCCGCCGAGGGTCACCCGGTCGTCGCCCAGCTCACCCGCGCGCTCCTCGGCGAGCAGCGCCTGCTGCCCGCCGGCGGCGGGCAGTGCCGCGGGCAGCGGTGCCGCGGAGAATTTCATCAGCGGGCGCAGCACGACGAAGATCAGCGCCGCCAGTGCCGAGGCCGCCAGCACGCCGCGGCCGACGCGCCAGGGCCACTCGGCATCGAGGAAGGACGGCTCCTCCAGCGGCGCCAGTTCCGGCGGCGGCGCGAAGGAAGCGTTGATCACGCTCACCGTGTCGCCGCGCTCGGCGTCGAAGCCCACGGCCTCGCGTACCAGCGCGCGGATTTCCTCCAGCCGTTCCTCGCCGAGGGGAACCCGGCCGTCGCCACCGTCCTCGCCCTCACCCTCGATGTAGTCCACCACCACGGCCACGGAGAGCCGGCGCAGGTTGCCGGGCTGCTCGCGCACGTGGCTGATGGTCTTGTCCATCTCGTAGTTGCGCGTGACCCGGCGGCTCACGGGCTGCAGTTCCTCCACCGCAAGGGCCGGATCCTCGGGGTTCGCGGGATTCCCGGGGGGTGCGGCCTGCACCTGCGCGTCCGGCGGCGGCTGGTTCGCCAGCGTGCCGGGGACGCCGCCGGTGTCGAGCAGGCTGCCGCGCTCCTCCGCCGTCTGCTCGCTGCGCACGACCGTCTCCGGCGCGTACTGCTCGCTGGTGCGCTCGACGCGCGTAAAATCGATGTCGGCCGCCACCTGCGCCCGGACCCGGCCGGGGCCGAGGATCGGCTCGATGATGTCGACGATGCGCTGGCTGTAGCGCTGCTCCAGTTCCTGGGCGAGGCGGTACTGTTCCTGGGTGTAGCCCAGCCCGTCATCCACGGCCTTGCGCGACAGCAGCCGGCCGCGCTGGTCGACCACCGAGACCTGCTCGGGCTCGAGGTTGGGCACGCTGGAGGACACGAGGTGCAGGATGCCCGCCACCTGGCGGTCGCTGAGCGTCTGCCCGGACAACAGCTGCAGCATGACCGAGGCGGCCGGCTTCTCGCGCTGGCGGAGGAAGGCCGACTGCTTGGCCATGGCCAGGTGGACCCGCGCCGCGCGCACCCCGTCCATGGCGGAGATGGTGCGCGTCAGCTCCTGCTCCAGGGCGCGGTGGTAGCGCGCCTGCTCCATGAAGCTGCTGACGCCCAGTTCCTGCTCCTCGTAGAGGGTCTCGAAGCCCAGCCCTTCACCGCGGGGATAGCCGTCGCTGGCAAGGGCGAGGCGGGCGCGATGCAGCTCCGAGGCCGGCACCGCCACCATGCCGGTGCGCGGGTCGAGGCGGTAGTCGAAGCCGTTGGCTTCCAGGGCGCTGATCACGCCGTTCGTGTTCTCACCGTTCATGCTGCCGTACAGGGGCTTGTAGGCCGGCGCGAAGCCCCACTGTACGAGCCCGATACCGAGCGCGATGCTGGCCGCAAGACCGAGCAATAGCGCCAGCTGCCGGGCCACGGGCTGGCGGCTGTAGTTGAAAAAGCGGTTGACGATGGGGTTGGCGCTCTCGGCCATGGCGCAATGCGACTCCTCAGTACCCTAGTTTAACAAACCGTGTGCCACGAACCCTGTACGGAACAGTGCGAACGGTGCGACGGGCATCACACCTGCATGTTCATGATTTCCTGGTACGCCGTCAGCAGCTTGTTGCGGACTTCCGTGAGAGCCTGGAACTCGATGTTGGCGCGCTGCGCGGTCACCATGAGCTCGGTGAGCGAGACCTCCGGGTCGCCGCTCTCGAAGCGCTCGGCGAGGTGCTTGGAGTCCTGCATGGCCCGGTTGACCTCGTCGATGGACGCCTTCATCAGCTCGCCGAAGGCGGGCTCGCCCGCCGCGCCGCCCGCGTTCCCGGCTTCCTCGCCGCGCGCCGCCGCGGCCATGGCCCGCATCTGCGCCAGTACTTCCCCGATGGCGACATCACTCACTCTGCACCTCCTCCACGTAACTCCGTCCCCGGTACGGGCACGCCCTGCTCCTTCATCCGCGCCAGCTTGTAGCGCAGCGTCCGCGGGCTGATGCCCAGGCGCTCCGCCGCGGCCTTGCGGCTGCCGCCGCTCGCCGACAGCGCGCCGAGGATCACTTCCTGCTCGCGCTGGCGGAGGTCCCCCTCCAGCTGGGGACGCTCGGGCGCCGGGGCGGCGGCCGCCACCGCATCCCGGGGGGTCTCCCCGAACTCGATGTCCGCAGCGCCGATCACCTCGCCCGGGGCGAGGATGGCCGTGCGCTGCATGCAGTTCTCGAGTTCGCGCACGTTGCCGCGCCAACCGTGCGCCAGCAGCCGCTCCCGCGCGCCGGGTGCCAGCGAAAGCTCGCGGCCACGGGGGCTGTAGCGGGCGAGGAACGACTCCGCCAGGGCGAGGATGTCGCCCGGCCGGTCGCGCAGCGGCGGCACGGTCAGCGGCAGCACGTTGAGCCGGTAGTAGAGATCCTCCCGGAATGCCCCCTCGGCGACCGCGTCCGCGAGCCGCCGGTTCGTCGTCGCCAGCACCCGCACGTCGAGGGGAATCAGCCGCTGGCCGCCGAGCCGCTCCACCTCGCGCTCCTGCAGTACCCGCAGGAGCTTGGCCTGCAGGGCGAGGTCCATCTCCGAGACCTCGTCGAGGAGCAGCGTGCCGCCGTTGGCCTGCTCGAACTTGCCGGGCCGGGACTGGTGGGCGCCGGTGTAGGCGCCCTTCTCGTAGCCGAACAGCATGGACTCAAGCATGTTCTCGGGGATCGCCGCGCAGTTCACCGCGAGGAAAGGCGACGACGCCCGGGGAGAGCAGTGGTGCAGGTAGCGGGCCAGCACCTCCTTGCCCGTGCCCGATTCGCCGCTGATCAGCACCGTCGCATCGCTCGCCGCGATGCGACGGGCGAGGTCGAGGAGATCGCGCGTGGCCGGATCCGCCGAGACCGGCTGCCCCGTCGGCGGCGCCGGCTGCAGCCGCTCCACCATCTCCAGCAGGGCTTCCGCGGGAAAGGGCTTGAGCAGGTAATCGGTGGCGCCGCCGCGCATGGCGTGCACCGCGTCCTCGACGGAGCCGTGCGCGGTGATCATGACGAAGGGCAGCTCGGGGCGGCGACGGCGGACCTCGCGCAGGAGCACCTGCCCGTCCATGCGGTCCATCTGCACGTCGCTGATCACCAGGTCGACCCGCTCCTCGTCCATCGCCAGCAGTGCCGCCTGGCCGTCGGCGGCGGTGACCACCTCGTAGCCCCCGTCGAGCAGGGTGTCCTGCAGGGCCTCCCGCAGCGTGGCGTCGTCCTCGACCACGAGGATGCGCCCCGGTTCGCCGTGGGCCAGCGCCTGCGGTGCATTCATGCCCTGCCCTCCTGCGGGGCCGCCTGCCGCGTCATGTCCCGGGAAGAGGCACACAGCGGTAACTCCAGCGTGAATTCCGCGCCACCGCCGGGCCGGTTCGCCGCCACGACGGTCCCGCCGTGGTCGGCGACCGTGCGCGCGACCACCGCCAGGCCGAGACCGGTGCCCTGGGCGCGGGTCGTGAAGAACGGGTCGAAGACCTTGTCGAGGTGCGTCTCGGGAATGCCCGGGCCGGTATCGTAGACCCGGAGCTGCAGGGTGTGCGCATCGGTGGCACCGGCCCAGAGGGCGATCTCGACACCGTCGCCGCCGTTCTCCACGGCATTACTGACCAGGTTGGCCAAGGCGCCCGCCAGCTCTTCCCGGGCGCCCTCGACCACCAGGCTCCGGTCGACCGGCGTCACGGCCAGGGCGGCGCCGGCGGCCTCGACCTGCGCCTGCACGAGACGCCGCGCATCGGCGAGGAGGTCCTGCACGTTGACGGCGGCGTGCGCCGGCCGCTCGCCGCGGAGGAAAGTCAGGGTGCTGTCGATCAGGGTTTCCGTGTGCCGGAGGCGGTCGGCCAGCCGGTCGCAGATCTGCTCGCGCCGCTCCGCGGGGAGGTCCGGCCGGCGCAGCATCGACATGTAGAGCGTGGCCGACGCCAGCGGCGTACGCACCTGGTGCGCGAGCCGTGCCGCCATCTCGCCGAGCGCCGCGAGGCGCTCCTCACGGCCCACGCGCGCCTGCAGGCGGTGCAGCTCGGTGGTGTCGGTGATGAGGACGACCCGCTCGCCCTGGCCCTCGGCAGCGCCGTCAGCAGGACGGCTGTCCGCACCGCGGCTGTCGAGCACCCGGCTGACCACGGACAGCTGCCGACCGGCCGGGTCGTCGGTGAGCGCGGCCACCCGCGCCTCCACGGCGGCCCAGGCCTCGCCGAGAAGCGGCTCGCCGAGCAGCTCCTCCGCGGCCGGGTTGGCGTCGCGCACGAGGCCGGCGCCGTCGACGAGCAGGACCCCGCCCGGCAGCACCGCCATGAGCGTGGCCATGCGCTCGAGCAGCTTTTCCTTCTCGGCGAGTTCGGCAATGCGGGCGGACCGGGCCAGGGAGAGTTCCTGGTTGAGGCGGGCGACGCGACCCTCCAGGTCCCGGTAGGACGCGTCCAGCTCGCGGGAAACCCGCTCCAGGCTCTCGAGCACATTGGCGCGCTCACCCTCGTCCGCCGCGGCTGCCTGTCGCATCGTCTCCCCTCACCCGCCTGCCGCGGATGCCGATCCCTTCGCCGGGGCCAACGGCCCCCTCCTGCTACCTTCACGGCAGCATTCAACCTCACAGACCTGTTAGCAAGGACCGTGCCCGAAGAGTTTTTCCTTATCGATCAGGGGGTTGGCGCGAGGGCGTCAAGGATCCGACGTTGGAAGGGGGCGCTCGATGCCGTGCTTACGGAGTTTTTCCACCAGCGTCGTGCGCTGCAGGTTGAGCAGCTTGGCCGCCCGGGACACCACCCAGTCCGAGCGCTCGAGCGCCTGCTGCAGCAGATCGCGCTCCAGCTCCGCCAGGTGGGCGCGGAGGTCGAGGCCGTCTCCACCAAGCGTGGTACCTGCCGCCGCTAGCGGGAACGGTGCGACCAGCTCCGGATCCTCACCCGGGCCCTGTTCCGGAATCTCGCCGTTCACGGCGGGTTCGTCCCCGGCGGGTGCAACGGCCTCGAGCCCGCGCGGTTCCGTAAAGGCATCCCCGCCGATGTCCGCACGGAAGCGGGCGGGCAGCTCCTGCACGCCGACCCGGTCGTCGGGATAGAGGATGGCGAGGCGCTCCATGAGGTTTGCCAGCTCGCGCACGTTGCCCGGCCAGGCGTAGCACTGCAGGGCCTCCAGCGCCCGGTCGTCGAGGGACAGTTCGACGCCCTGGCTGCGGCGCAGGTCGGCGAGGAAGTGACGGACGAGCGCAGGGATATCGCCGCTGCGTTCGCGCAGCGCCGGCATCTCGATGGGGAAGACATTCAGCCGGTAAAAGAGATCGGTGCGGAACTGGCCCGCCTCGGCGAGGGCCTCGAGGTCCTGGTGGGTGGCCGCGATCACCCGGACATCGCAGGTCTGGGACACGTTGCTGCCCACGCGCTCGAAGCAGCGCTCCTGCAGCACGCGCAGGAGCTTGACCTGCATGGCCAGCGGCATGTCGCCGATCTCATCGAGGAACAGGGTGCCCCCGGTAGCGAGCTCGAAGCGCCCACGGCGGCTGTTGATGGCCCCGGTGAAGGCGCCCTTTTCGTGCCCGAACAGCTCGGACTCGAGCAGCTCGCCGGGGATGGCCCCGCAGTTCACCGGCACGAAGGGTCCGTCGCAGCGCTGGGACGCCTCGTGGACGCCACGGGCCACCAGTTCCTTGCCCGTGCCCGATTCGCCGAGCACCAGCACGGACGCGTCGCTGGGCGCAACCTGCGCCACCAGCTTGCGCACGTGGGCCATGGCCCGGCTCGCTCCCACGAGGGTTTTTTCCAGCCCCTGCATCACGGAAGCGAGCTGGTTTTCACGAGGTCTAAGGGCCATGGAAGTTCCTGCAGCGCGAGGCGGGAGTATCCGCACCCGGCGGGGCCGCTGTCAAGAATTTGACGCTTCCTGGTCCTGCGCGCGCCGGAATGCGACCTCCCGCCGGTGGTGCCGGAAGATCAGCTTGTCCAGCCAGTCGTGCGCCGACCCGGACAGGCCGATAAAGCGGGCGCGGGCGATGCCGGCCGCGTAGTCTTCCGGGCTGGTCACGACCTCGCCGTAGCAGCAGAGGGGCTTGGGCAGCCCGCGCTGGATGTAGAGCTCGAGGAACACCTGCTCGCCCGGCGCCGGCACCGCGTCACCACGCCAGGCGACCCCGGTGGAGGACACCTTCACGGCCCGGGCTTCGGGGATATCGAGCTCGCGGTAGACCAGCGTGGCGACGAGGTCGAGCACGAGATTGAGCTTGAGGTCGAGGCGGGCGACCTCGGCGCCGAGGGATGAGCCGGACTCCGGCGGTTCCTTCCCCGGCCAGCCGTCGCCCAGGATGGCCACGGCGCGCAGGAACGCCTCGTTGGAGGCGCTCACCATCGCGAGGTGGGTCTGGTCGAGGTCGTGGTCGGCGGGCTTCCAGCTCAGCGAGATATTGTCGCTGTAGGTCAGGCCTTCACCGGGCTGCGGTTCGTTGTCGGCCATGCCGGATTCCCTCGCTCACCGTGCCCCTTGCCGGCGTCGGGGCAACGATAGCACACGGTTCCGCGAGTGGTCAGCGGCCCCCGTTCACGTCGCGGTAGCGGTCGATCGCCGTGCGCGTGCGCACCTGGGCGACGCCCTGCTCGAGCACGCGCTCCCGCGCCGCCGCGAGCAGCGCCATGAGCTCCTCGTTCAGGTGCAGCAGCGCGGCCAGAGCCTCGGCCACCAGCTCGCCGTGCTCGGCCGGGGTCGCCTCGGTGAAGCAGCGCCGGAGGTCGTCGCGGCGCTCGCGCTCGCGCTCGGCCACGGCGTCCCAGTCTTCCTCCCGGGCGTGCTCGAGCATTTCCTGGGTCACGAGCAGCACCCGCGCCAGGCGTCGGCACTGGGGAGAGGTCGCAGCGGCCACGGTCTCGGTTCGGGGAAAGGGCAGGACCTCAGCCACCGGCCCGCTCCGGCGCGATGCCCTCCCAGCCGGCGCGGATCTCGCCGAGGAGGCCGTGCACCTCGGAGAGCGCGTCGACGTCGCGCTCTTGCCCCGCGGTGAGCAGCCGCGCCTCCATGTAGTCATAAAGGTCGCGCAGGCGCTGTGCCAGCTCGCCGCCCTGCTGAAGGTCCAGGCCCGCCCGCAGGTTGTCGATGATGGCAATCGCCTTGCCCAGGGCCTCGCCCTGCGTCTGCTGGTCACCCCGCTCCATGGCCCCGCGGGCGGTGGCGACCCGGTCCATGGCGCCCTCGAAGAGCATGGTGACCAGCCGGTGCGGCGAGGCATCGGTGACCGCGCCGTGGGCGCCGACGCTGCGGTAGGCATTCAGGGCCTGGCTTGCATTCATGAGGGCTCTACTCCTTCGGAGGATCAGTTGTTTCGGTCACCGGGCAGCGGGATGTTGGCCAGCTGCTGCGCCACGAAGTCGCCCGTGCTCTGCAGCTCGGCCAGCAGGCTGTCGAGGGCATTGAACTGGGCCCGGTAGCGGGATTCGAGGGCGTCGAGGCGACGGTTCAGGGCCTCCCGATCATCGGCGATGCCGTCGACCCGGCCCTGGATGCCGCTGGTGCGCGTATCGAACAGGCCGCCGGTGCGCAGGTAGCCGTCGAGCAGGGCGTCGGTGCGCGTCGCCACGCCGGTGCCCTGCGTGGAGAACAGCGCGGCGACGGACGGCAGGTCCGCTTCCAGGGCTGCGGACAGGCGGCCATCGTCGATGGAAAGGGTGCCGTCGGCGCCGGTGGTGATGCCGAGTTCGGCGAGGGAGCCGGCACCGCCGACGCTGTCGGTCACCGACCGCCGCACCTGGTCGAGGATGGAGCGCGCGGAGATGTCGCCCTGCAGCGGCCCCGCGTTGCCGGTTTCCGGGTCATAGCGCGTGAGCTCGCCCGCCGTGCGCACGAAACCGTTGTAGGCCTCGACGAAGCGCTCGATAGCGCTGCGCACGGCGCCGCGGTCGGCCTCCACCGAGACCGTCGCCGGCTGCCCCTCGGAAACGCCGCGCAGGGTCAGTGTCACACCGTCGACGGCATCGGCCACGGTGTTGCTGGCGCTGGTCAGCGCGAGGCCGTTGATGCTGAAGGCGGCGTCGGCCCCGGCTGCGGTCTGCTCGAGGTTGGCCGCGTCGCCGTTGAAGGCGAGCCGCGACAGGCCGCCGGTATCGATGTCGTTGCCATCACCGTCATCCACGGTGATCTCGACGCTGTTGGCCGCCCCGGTCTCGTCGGCGGTCAGGAGCAGCCGCGCTCCCGTGCCGTCGGCGACGATGGAGGCGCTGACGTCGGCGTCGGCCGCGTTGATCGCGTCGCGCACGCCCGCGAGCGTATTGTTGCTTTCATCGATGGTAATCGTGACCGGATCGCGATCCGCGTCGGCCGTGAAGCCGTTGTAACTGGCAGGCCCGGGGTCGGCCGGGGTGTAGTCCGTGCTGCCGAAGCGCACGGTCAGCGTGCCCTCGCCGACCACCGCCGCACTGTCGGCGAAGGCCGTGGAGGCCAGCGACTGGGCGCTGGCCAGCTGGTCCACGCGGACGCTGTAGCTGGCGCTCGCCGCCTCGCCGGTCGCGCTGGCGGTGACCACGCCGTCATCGCTACTGCTCGCGTTGCGGCCGCTGAAGTCCGCCGCCGAATCGAGGCGTGCGAGCCGGTCCTGGAAGCCCGCGAGGGCGCTCTGCAGCCGGCCGAAGGCCGACAGTTCGCTGGTCAGCCGCGTCTCTCGCTGCAGCAGCCGGTTTTCCACCGGCGCCCGCTCCGCGTTGACGAGCTGGGTCACGAGCCCCTCGATATCAAGGCCGGAACCGATGCCTGTCGCCTGGACCATGTCCTATGCCTTCTACCGCTAGTCGCGCCGCTGAGCGAGCAAGATCAGTGCCATCACAGGCGGCGCGTTAACTCTCGCTGTCCATGAACAGACCGCGCACCGGTGACTCCTCCGCGGACATCTCCGCCCGCTGCTGCGCGATGAACCGGGCGATTTCGACCAGCTCTTCCTGAGGGATCTGCCGGATGACCTCGTCGGTCTCGCTGTCGACGACGGTGATGATAGTGGACCCCAGTTCACTGTCCACGGAAATCTGCAGGGAACGGTTCACGGTCTGGATGAACTGTGACAGGTCGCGCGCCGCATCCGCGACCCGCTCGGCGCCCGCGCTGCTCACGGCCTCGGGCACCGGCGCACTGTTGCCGCCGGCGGCAACCGGTTGCCGGGGTTCGGGCCGGGTATCCGCGGCTGCGGGACGCGACGCCAGCTGCGTCACCGTTGCCGTGCTGGTGGGATTGATGGGACTGGCCATGGTCATTGCCTCCGGGGACAACAGGCAGTCAGCCGATGACGACAACGGCGGGGCCCGCCTGAGCGAACCCCACCGTTATCACGCCACTGCTCGGCCATTGGCTTACTGCAGCAGCGCCAGCACGTTCTGCTGCTGCGCGTTGGCCTGCGCCAGCACCGCGATGCCGGCCTGCTGCAGGATCTGCGCCCGGGCCAGGGCCGCCGTTTCCGCCGCGAAGTCCGCGTCGCGGATCCGCGAGCGCGAGGCTTCCAGGTTCTCGGTCGTGGTCGCCAGGTTGGCGATCGTCGACTCGAAACGGTTCTGGATGGCGCCAAAGGTGCTGCGCAGGTCGGCGACCGTGGTCAGCGTGGCGTCGATGGCGTTGATGGCCGCGTTGGCGTTGGCTACCGTCGTAACGCTCACATCATCCAGGCTGCCCGATGCAGCGAAGGAAGTTGCGGAGAAAACGGTGGCAGCATCTGTGCCGCCAATAGTTACTGCTTCGCCAGAGGTAAAACTCAGCACATTGGTGCTTTCATCCAGTGAAGCGGTCGCGTTGCTGCCAAGGGCCTGGTTTACAGCATCTACAAACGATTGGACCGTAGTGTAAGTGTCATTACCTACCGTAAGCGCGTCGCTGTCCCCAAGCTGAATCGTGAGGTCACTGATCGTCAGCGAGAGCGCAGAAGACGGCCCGGAGACACCCTCACTGCTGGCGGTGGGACTAACGGTGGACCCGGCACCACCGCCGAGGGCGTCGTTGGTATCTGTCAGCGTGAAGCTGCCAGCGCTGAAGTCACCGCCGACAGCGGCATCGGTCAGCGTGATGTTACCCGCACCGTCCTCCGTCGCCGTGAACTCTGCCGTGCCGCTAAGTGCCCCGGTTATCTCTCCCAGAAGCGCTGCGCTCTGCGCTGCTGTTGTGCCGGAGCTGAGATCTGCATCAACCGTCACTGTCACGTCAGGATCGCCGGGGTCACCGAAGACGAGCTCGATGGCGGCCGCGTCCGCGCCTGCAGTTGAACTACCACCGGCCAGAAAATCAGTGGCGGTGCCGTTGGCCACGACGTTCGTGACCGAAACGGAGCTTGAAGACCCTGTAGTATCGCTAGTAATAACAAGGTTGTTACTGCCATCAACAGTAGCCGTAGCACCGCTGAGCTGATTGTTAATCTCCGTCAGTATTGCAGCGCGGTTGGCCGAGAGGTCAGTATTCAGCGTTATTGATTGCGCGGGATTTCCGTCAACAGCGACATCGAAACTGAGGTCATTACCTCCGGTGAAGTCGGCACCGTCCGGTACCGCGACCGTGCCTTCAAACACACCAGCAGAAGCACCGGCGCTGAAGTCAGTCCCAAGCAGAGCGCTCAGATCGAAGGTCGCAGTTGCTGCAGAACCCGCCTCAGCAATGAGAGTGGTCAGGTCAACGGAGGTAGCCGTCGCTACCGCACCCACATCGGAAGTACGCACACTGGAATCCAGGTTCAGCCCGATGGTCTCACCGACGTTCGCACCCACCTGGAACTGGGCGTTGCCGAAGGTGCCGTCGAGGATGTTGCGGCCGTTGAAGGAGGTCTGGCGGGCGATGCGGTCGAGCTCGGCGAGGCGCTGCTGAACCTCGAGGTCGAGGGCCGCGCGGTCGCTGTCGGAGTTGGTGGCGTTTGCGGACTGCACCGCGAGTTCGCGGATCCGTTGCAGGTTGTTGGTGAACTCGGCCAGCGCGCCCTCGCCGGTCTGCGCCAGGGAGATGCCGTCGTTGGCGTTCCGCGCCGCCTGGTTGAGGCCGCGGATCTGCGTGGAGAAACGCTCGGAGATCGCGAGGCCGGCGGCGTCGTCCTTGGCGCTGTTGATACGCAGGCCGGTGGACAGGCGCTGGAGCGCGGTCGCCACGTCGTTCTGGGAGCTGTTCAGGTTGCGCTGAGCCGTCAGCGACGGGATGTTCGTGTTGATTACCTGGGCCATGGTTTCGTTCCCTCTGTCCGCGTCCCGGGCTGGGCCCTTGGCGACGCTGTTCACCAGTTGCTGGCAGCCCGGCTGCCGTACCCGGCATTGCTGCCTTCAACTGGTTTAGCGACGGGCCCACGGCGAACTTTAGGGCGAAAATCGAAAAACTATGCAGAAAATGTTGACAGCCGTCACACCTTGCGACGGCGGCCCGGGAGAATCAGAGGAAATTGAACAGCGACAGGCCCTGCACGCGGACGAAGGTCTGCTGAGCGGCCTGCAGGGCCACGAGCTGGAGGTTGAGGCGGGAGATTGCCTCGGCGTAGTCGAGATCCTGCACGTCCGACAGGGTCTCTTTCAGCTGCAGGGCGAAATCCTCGCTCACCGCCTGCTGCGTCTCGACCCGGTTCAGGCGCGCGCCGATGTCCGCGCGCTTGCCGAGGATGACCTCGAGCCCCTGGTCCAGGTTGCGTAACCCGCTGTTCAGCGCGTTGTTCACCGCCGCGCCCCCGGCGGGGCTGTCCTCGGCGCCGTTCAGGGCATCGGCGATCGCCGACAGGGTGCTGAACAGGTCCTGCCGGCGCGCGGTGCCGATGCTGAAGCTGTCGCCGTCCGCCGGCACACCCTCGACGGTGACGCTGGCGCCGTTGAAGGTGATCGGCTCACCGGGCGTGTAGCTGCCGCTCGCCACCACCGCCGCACTGCCGTCGGTGACCTCGTAGGTCACCGGGTCCTGCGGCGTCGGCTGACTGAAAGTGATCGTGTAATCATCCGCGACATAGCTGCCGGTCGCCTCCGTGACCTGCACGACCCCGGTACCGCCGTTGCCGGGGTCCGCGGTGATGGCGAAGCGGCCGTTGCCCACCGGCACGTCGACGAAGATGCCCGAGCCCGGTTCGCGCACCGCCACCTGCGCATCCGCGCCCACCTGCAGGAAGCGCTGGCCCTCGTCACCCCGATAGACCACCTGCCCGCCGCTCTGCTCGAAGGGCCGGCTGCGGCTCTGGAAGCCGGCGAAGATGTACTCGTCGTTGGCGTCGCGGGTGTTGGCGAGATCCACCAGCTCCTGCAGCCGCTGCTCCACTTCCACGGCGATGGCCTGGCGGGCCCCGGCATCCTGGGTGGCGTTGTTGGCCTGCACGACCAGCTCGCGGACCCGCTGCAGCACGTTGCCCACGTCCGCCAGCGTGGTCTCCGCGAGCGCCAGCTGGGTCTCGGCGAGCGAGCCGTTGCGCTGGAACTGGTCGACGCGCTCGAGGTCCTCGGAGATATCCAGGATCTGCACCGCCGCGATCGGGTCGTCGGCCGGCGAGGATACGCGCTTACCGCTGGCGATCTGCTGCTGGGTCTGGTTCAGCTCGAACTGGCGGTCGAGGATGGCGTTGACGCCCTGCTGGAAGATCTGGACGGTGGACAGGCGCATGCTGACTCCCTCCCGTTAACGCCGCGTGGCGGCGAGCAGGGTCTGGAAGACCTCGTCGGCCACCGCGATCACCTGGGCCGCCGCCTGGTAGGCCTGCTGGTAGCGCAGCAGGTTGGCGGCCTCTTCGTCGAGGTTGACGCCCTGGGCGCTGTCGCGGGCATCGATGGCCTGCTGCAGCAGCGCGCTTTCCGTGTCCGCCGCGGTCGTGGCCTGGCGGGTCTGCACCGCCACGCCGGCCACCAGCGAGGCGTAGGCATCCTGGTAGCTGGCCTGGCCGCCGTTCAGCACCGGCGCGGCCTGCAGGGCGCCGAGGGCTAGGGCGTTGCGGTTGTCCCCCACCCCGTCGACGTTGTTCTCGATCGTGAAGACATCCCCAGCCACCGGCTGGCCGCCGAGGGTGAAGGTCGCGCCGGCAAGCGTGACCTCGATACCGCCCGAATCCGCGGCCGGGTCGAAGGCGATCGGCCCGCCGGGCACGCCGGCGACGTCATAGCCGGGGACACCGGCGCCGAGGGCATCGGGGTTGAAGGTCAGGGTCACCGGGGTCGCCAGCGGCAGGCCCGACGGGTCCTCCACGGCGAGGCCGGTGAGCGTACCGCTGCCCGCATTGCCCGGCGAGGCGGCCGAGCGCAGGGGACCGGCCGCGGCGATCGCCGCCGCATTGGGCACAACCACCTCGAACAGGTTGGCGCCCTGGGCCACCGGGTCGATGAGGAACGCGTCGCCGGCGGCCGGCGTGCCGCTGATGGTCACGGTGACGCCGTCCACGGAGAACGCCGGGCCGGCGCCGGTCTGCGCACTGCCGGTGGTCTCGTTGCGCAGGGTCCACTGCGCGCCGTCGAAGCTGAGCCGGTAGCGGTCGCCGGTGAGGCCCGCCGGGTCGTCGATGGCCGCGCTCACGGCCGCCGTGCCGGTATTGGCGTTGGAGTCGACCACCGTCGGCGTCAGCGGACGGAAGAAATCGCCGCCGAGCTGGCCGTTGAGGTCGAGGCCACTGCGATGCTGGGCGTTGAAGGTGCTGGCAACCCCGGTGGCCAGCAGGCCGAGCTCGTTGCGGGTGCCGTCGAGAACACGGCTGCGGAAATCCAGCGCCGCCCCGAGCCGCCCGCCACTGAGGAAGCGGCCGATGTCGCCCTGGGTGGCGAGACCGGCGATGCCGACATTGGTGCGCGTGGGGTCGAAGGGGTCCGTGAAGGTCGCCAGCGCCTCGGCGTTGAAGCCGACCACCAGGGCCTGGCCGTTGCCGACCAGCACGTTGATGGCGCCATCCTCTTGGGTGACGGTAGTGACCCCGATCTGCTCGGCGAGCTGATTGATGGCGCGATCCCGCGCATCCAGCAGGTCGTTCGGCGGCTGCCCCCCGGCCTGGGCCGTGGCCCGCACCACCTGCTCGTTCAGGTCGGCAATGCTCTGCGCAAGGGCGTTGATGTCGCGGACGGCGTTCTCGATGCGGACGTTGACCTCGGCCCCGAGCTCGCGAAAGCGCGTGTCGAGGTACTGGAAGCGGTCGGCCAGGCCCTGGGCCTCGCCCAGCAGCACCTGCCGCTCGGGGAGCGAGGAAGGGTTGTTGGCGACGTCCTGGATGGAAGAGAAGAAGCTATCGAGCGCCGGGCCCAGGCCCACCGCCGGGTCGGCGAGAATGCCGTCCATGCGCGAGGCGAGGTCGCGGAACAGCTGCACCCCGGTGCTCGAGGAGGTTCGCGAGCGCACGTCGTCGGCGAGGAACTGGTCGAAGCTCCGCGTAACGGAGCTGATCGTGACGCCGCTGCCGAGGAAACCTGCCCCCGTGCGCTCCGGCGGCAGCGTGGCGAACTCCACCCGCTGCCGGCTGTAGCCTTCGGTGTTGACGTTGGCGATGTTGTGCCCCGTCGTGCTGATCGCGCGCTGCAGCGAGAGGAGCGCGGACGTGCCGATGTTCAGTGTGTCTGCCACGATGCCCTAGCCAGCCGCGCCCGCGCCGGTGTTCCCGTCAGTTTCATGCCCCCCTAGCGACCCCGGCGCGGAAATCTTTAGTCGGTCGAGCATCGGCGCAGCGTCCGCCCCCGCCGCCTCCAGCTGCCGGACGATGACATCGGCGAGGCCGATGCCCCCGGAACGGGCCAGGTCGGCGGCGAGCTGGCGGTCCGCCATCTCCCGGAAGCTGCGCACCGCGTCGCTCTGGAAAAGGTCGCCCTCGATGGTGGCGTCGCGCATCGCCTCGAGCGCCTGCTGCAGGAACAGGGCCTCGAACTCCGCGGCGACCGTGCGCAGGTTGCTGCCGGCATCGCGGCCGGCGGCATGGCGGAGCTCGGCGAGGCCGGCAAAATCGTTGTAGAGGGCGGCTGTCTCCATCAGATCACCACCAGCTGGGCGCGCAGGGCCCCCGCCTGCTGCAGCGCCTCGAGGATGGCGATGAGGTCACCCGGGGCGGCACCCACCCGGTTGACGGCGGTGACCAGCTCCTGGAGCGTGACGCCGGGCTGCAGCAGGAACATGCGCGCGTTCTCCTCCTCGATGCTCACCTCGGAATCCGGCGTGATCGCCGTGTCGCCGCGGCGCGAGAAGGCGCCGGGCTGGCTCACGTTAATGCTTTCGGAAACGGTGACCGTGAGGTTGCCGTGAGCCACCGCCGCGGTCTCGACCCGGACCTCGCTGCCGATGACGATGGTGCCGCTGCGCGAATTCACCACCACCCGCGCCGGCGACGAGGCCGGATCCACCTCGAGGTTCTCGATCACCGACAGGAAGGCGACCTTGTCCTCGGGCGCCGCCGGCGCGCGCACCTCGATGGACACCGCATCGACCGCGCGGGCCGTGCCCTGGCCGATGCGCCCGTTGATGGCCGCGGCCAGGCGCTGCGCCGTGGTGAAGTCCGGCGCGTTGAGGTTCATGACCAGCGCCGGGGCGTTGCCGAAGGGGCTGGCGACGGTGCGCTCGACCGTCGCCCCGTTGGGGATGCGCCCGGCGGCCTGGGTGTTGACGGTCACGCTGGAGCCGTCCGCGCCCTGGGCGCCGAAGCCGCTGACGATCAGCGAGCCCTGGGCGAGCGCGTAGGTCTCGCCGTTGGCTGCCTTGAGCGGGGTCATCAGCAGGGAGCCGCCGCGCAGGCTCTTGGCGTTGCCGATCGAGGCGACCGTGATGTCGATGGTCTGCCCCGGCTTGGCAAAGGCCGGCAGCTCCGCGGTGACCATCACCGCCGCGATGTTGGTGAGCTGCGGGGTGACGCCCTCGGGCACGTTGACACCGAGCTGCGCCAGCATGCTTTTCAGGCTCTGCACCGTGAACGGTGCCTGGATCACCTGGTCGCCGGTGCCGTCGAGGCCGACCACCAGGCCGTAACCCACCAGCTGGTTCGTGCGCACCCCGGCGATCGAGGCGAGGTCCTTGATGCGCGCGGCCTGCGCCGGCGCGGTGAGGACGGGCACCAGGAGGAACAGCACCAGCAGGAAGACCAGGGGATGGGCGAGACGGCGCATGGCGGAACTCCGGAACATCACAAGGGGCCTCACAGCCGCATCAGAAGGGCATCAGGGGGCTCATGAAGAAGCGCGTGAGCCAGCCGGGCGTATTGGTCTCGTTGGCGACCCCGATGCCGCTGTAGGAGATCCGCGCGTCCGCCACCCGGGTGGACGGGATCGTGTTCGTCGGGCTCAGGTCCTGGGGCCGGATGATGCCGCGCAGGCGGATGTACTCGTCGCCCTGGTTGATGCGGATCCACTTCTCCCCCTGGACGACCAGGTTGCCGTTGGGCAGCACCTCCGAGACCTGGACGGCGATGGAACCCTGCAGGCTGTTGCTCTGGCTGCTCTCGGCCTCCCCCGCGAAGTTGCTCTCGCTCTCCGCCGAGACGCTGAGGTCGTACTCGCCACCCCGCAGCGACGCGGGCTTGCCGAACACGGTCGGATTGCCGATATCGATGCCGCTGGCCCGGTCCAGGGCGGTGTCCGCACTCTTGCTCGCGTCGGTGGACTCCACCAGCACGATGCTGACGATATCGCCCACCTGCCCCGCGCGGACGTCGGCAAACAGCGACAGGTAGCGGCCCTGGGTATACAGCCCCCCGTTGTTCTCGGGCTGGGGCAGCTGCGAGTAGTCGATCGGCTCGACGGGCCCGTAGAGCGGGTGGCTGTCCTCCGGGATACCGGCACAGCCGGCGAGCACCAAGAGCAGGCAGACGGCAGCCGGGCGAACCATGGTCTCAAGCCCCATCACAGGTTCTGCGACACGAACTGGAGCATCTGGTCGGCGGTCGAGATGGCCTTCGAGTTCATCTCGTAGGCGCGCTGCGTCTCGATCATGCTCACCAGCTCCTCGACCACGTTGACGTTCGAACTCTCGACGTAGCCCTGCACCAGCGTGCCGAGGCCGTTGATGCCCGGGTTGCCGGGCTGCGGCGGGCCGCTCGCGCCGGAGGCGACGAACAGGTTCTCGCCGCGCGCCTCGAGCCCCGCCGGGTTGATGAAGTCCGTGAGCTGGATATTGCCGACCTGGCTGACCTGGGCGACGCCCGGCAGGCTGGCGGAGACCGTGCCGTCGCGGGCGATGCTGACCGAGAGCGCGTTCTGCGGGATGCTGATCGGCGGCTGCAGCTGGTAGCCCTCGGAAGTGACCATGACGCCCTGGTCGTTGATCTGGAAGGAGCCGTCCCGGGTGAAGGCCTGCGATCCGTCGGGGAGCAGGATCTCGAAGAAACCGCGCCCCTGCACCGCGATGTCGAGGGAGTTCTCCGTGCGGGTCAGGTTACCCTGGGTGAACAGCTTCTCCGTGGCCACCACGCGCACCCCGGTGCCCAGCTGCAGCCCCGAGGGAAGCAGCGTGGTCTGCGAGGACTGGGCGCCGACCTGGCGCACGTTCTGGTAGAGCAGGTCCTCGAAGATGGCCCGGCTGCGCTTGAAGCCGGTGGTGCCGACGTTGGCCAGGTTGTTGGCAATCGTGGCCATGCGCGTCTGCTGCGCATCGAGGCCGGTTTTGGATATCCACAGGGACTGGTTCACGGTTCGGGCTCCTCGGGGGCGTCTGCCGCAGGCCTACTGCAGGCTCATGAGTTCGGCGGAGGAGCTGTCGAGCTCCTGGCCGATCTTCATCATGCGCACGTGGGTTTCATATTCGCGGGCCAGCTCGATCATCTTCACCATGGCGGACACGCTGTTCACGTTGCTCCCCTCCAGCGCGCCGGGGGTGAGGCGCACCGCCGCATCGGCCACGGACTCGACGCCCGGGCCGAGGCGCAGCAGGCCCTCCGGGCCCTTCTCCAGGGAGGCCGCCGGCGGATTGACCAGCTTGATGCGGTCGATGGCCACCTGGTTGTCCGGGCGTCCGCCGATCGGCACGATGGACACGGTGCCGTCCGTGCCGATGGTCAGGGTGCTGAACGGCGGCAGCGCGATCGGCCCGTCGTTGCCGAACACCTGCTGCCCGGCGCCGTTGGTCAGCTGGCCGAAGGGGTCCACCCGCAGGTCGCCGCGGCGGGTGAGGCCCTCGGTGCCGTCCGGGCCGCGCACCGCCATCCAGCCGTCGCCGACGATGGCCACGTCGAGATCCCGGCCGGTGGTCTGCATGGTCCCGGCGGAAAAGTCCACGCCCTGGTCGCGCAGGGCGCCGAAGACCCGGGTCTCCTCGCCGGCGCCGACCAGGTAGCGGCTCTCCGCCTGCACCAGGTCGGCCTTGAAGCCGGGCGTGGAGACGTTGGCCAGGTTATGACTGTTGACCGCCTGCGCGAGGAGAACCTCGCGCGCGCCGGAAGCTGCCGTGTAGATGAAGTGGTCCATGACGTGCGGCTAGTCCCGTTAACGGAGGTTGATCACGGTCTGCGTGATCGCATCTTCGGACTGGATCACCTGGGCGTTGGCCTGGAAGTTGCGCTGGGCGACGATCAGTTCCACCAGCTGCGCGGTGATCTCGACGTTCGACTCCTCGAGGGCCGCCGACTGGATCACGCCCAGCCCGGAGGTGCCGGGTTCACTGACATTGGCGGGGCCGGAGGCGAAGGTCTCCACCCAGTTGGTGTCGCCGATCGGCTGCAGTCCGTTCTGGTTGTTGAAGTTGGCCAGCGCGATCTGGCCCAGGGCCCGGGACTCACCGTTGGTGTAGCGCGCAAAGGCCACCCCCGACTCGTCGATCTCCAGGCCCCGCAGCTGGCCCGCGCCGAAGCCATCCTGGCTGACGCTGCTCACCGCGAACGGCGTGCCGAACTGGGTCGTGTCGGACAGGTTGACCACGAGGTCCTGGGCGGCCGCACCGGTGGGGGCGCCCGCGTCGTTGAGCGGCGTCCAGCCGGTAATGTTCACCTCGATCGGGAGCGAGGCCGGGTCGAACTGGCCGTTGGACTGGAAGGTCAGCGTGTCCGGCCCGGAGGTGGTCACGCCGTCGATGAGCGAGTGAACCTCCCATTCGTTCGCCGTCGCCGTCTTCACGAAGTACAGGCTGAGCACGTGCGGGTTGCCGAGCCCGTCGTAGATGGTGGTCGAGGTGGTGGCATTATAGGCAGAGGGGTCCGGCGCCGTCGGCGGCGAGGCGAAGGCATCGAAGGGGCCGCCGAAGGGCACCGTCGGCTGGATCTCCCGGGAATCGAGGTTCGAGGTGAGATCGACCAGCCCCGTGGGGTTCGGGTCGATGAGGGACGTGTCGATCTGGATGTCGCCGATCTGCCCTGAGATATCCCCCGTCGGCGTGACCTGGAAGCCCTGCAGCCGGGCGCCCTGGTTGCTGATGATGAAGCCCTCCCGGTCCACCTGGAAGGCACCGGCCCGCGTGTACTCGAGGGCGCCCTGGTTGCTCAGCTGGAAAAAGCCGCCGCCGTTGATGGCGAGGTCCAGCGAGTTGTTGGTGAAGCTGACGTTGCCCTGGCCGAACTCCTGGGTCACCCCCACCAGGCTGACGCCCTTGCCGATCGCGTTGCTGCCGGCGCCGAGCAGGCTCGTCGCGTAGACATCGGCGAACTCCGCGCGGGAACTCTTGAAGCCCACGGTGGACGCGTTGGCGATGTTGTTACTGATCACGTTCAGGTCGGCGGTCGCCGCGTTGATACCCGAAATTGCCGTGTCGAATGCCATCTTCCTGCTCCTGACGATTTGCTGCCGGTTACCGGCCGTTAACTGTTGCTAGAGAAAACTCACTACCTGGTCGATGGCGATGTCCTGGCCATTGGCGAGGCCCAGGGTGACGCCACCGCTGCTGCTGTCGAGGGCGACCGAGGTCACCTGCTGGTGGGCGTTGACCGCCATCGTGACCGGCTCGCCGTTGCGCACCGCCTCGGCGGAAATCCGGTAGGCGCCGGCCGGCAGCTGCTCACCGCCGGCATCGACACCGTTCCAGCTGACCGGCAGCTGACCCTCGCCGACCGGCAGGTCCGCGCTGTAGACCAGGCGGCCGCTCATGTCCTGGATGAAGAGGCGCGCGGCCGTCACACCGGCGGGCACCTCGACGGTCGCCCCCAGGGACAGCTGCTCCGGGTCCGCCGCACCGGCGCCGCCGGGCGCCAGCAGCGCCACATTGCCTTCCGTCGCCACGCGGCGCCCGACGAGGTTCGCCGCCTCGAGGGCGCGGGAGGCCGTCAGGCTGCTCGACAGGCCGGAAAAGCTGTCCTGCAGGTCCTGGATGCCGGAAACGGTGCCGAACTGGGCCAGCTGCCCCATGAACTGCATGTCGTCCATGGGCTTGGTCGGGTCCTGGTTTTCCAGCTGCGCCACCATGAGGGCCAGGAAATCCTCGGACCCCATCTGCTCCACGCTGCGCGGACCCCGATCGCTTGCGCTGTCGCGGACGGGGAAGAGCTCGCTCAGGCTGTTGACGCTATCCATGGTTCTCCTCGTGCTCAGCGGCCCAGCGTCAGCGTGCGCAGCATCAACTGCTTGGCCGTGTTCATGGTCTGAACGCTGTTCTGGTAGGCGCGCGACGCGGCAATCATGTTGGCCATCTCGTCGACGGCATCGATCTGCGGCCGGTAGATGTACCCCTCGGCATCGGCCAGCGGGTGCCCCGGGTCGTACTCCTGCCGCGGCGGCAGCGCCGACTCGACGACCCCCCGCACCCGGACCCCGGCACTGGCGCCGCGCTCACCGGCGGCGTCCCGGTAGACGGTCTCGAAGACCGGCAGGCGGGCGCGGTAGGCATCACGCTTCGAGCCGGCCACGCTGTTGGCATTGGCGAGATTGCTGGCGATGGTGTTCAGGCGCAGTCCCTGCGCTTCGAGGCTGCTGCCCGACACCGCCATGATGTTGAAGAGGCTCATCGCTGGCCACCGCGGAGGGCGCTGATGGCGCTCTTGATGCGGCCGTCGAGGAGCGTGAGGCTGGCCTGGTAGCGCACGGCGTTGTCCATGAAGGCGGCCTGCTCACGCTGTGTCTCCACCGTGTTGCCATCCATCGACGGCTGCGACGGGAGGCGGAAGCGGACGTCGGCCGCGGCGTTGCCGCCGGACGCCAGTCCGGCGGCCGTCAGGTGTCTGGCGTGGGTCCGCCGCAGTTCGCCGCTACCCGGGGCACCGCCCGCGGCGGCCATGGCCTGCCGGAAGTCGATGTCCCGCGCCTTGTAGCCGGGCGTATCGGCATTGGCGAGGTTTCCCGCGATGAGCTCGAGGCGCTGGGCGCGCAGGTGCAGCGCCTGTGGCGACACGCCCATGACCCGGTCTGCAAATGCCATCGATCCTCTCCCTGACCTGTTTCACTGGCTGTTGCGCTTTGCCCTCGTCAGCTATCAATTTGCGTGCCAGGTTATTTAAATCTTTTATTTCAATGGCTTAGGAGATAACCAGGGTGCCGGAGCAGCGGCCGCAGGCGGCGGAGCGGCAAGCTTTGCCGCCGGCCTTGCCGCCCCCGGCGCTGGCACGGATGCTGCAGCACCGGTCGCAACGGGCATCGTGGAGGTGAAAGTGACGTTTTTTTGGCGCTACCCGGCCCTTCCGGCCGCGCTGGCGGTTGCCGCGCTGGCCGTGCTGCCGCGCACCGCAGTCGCGCAGCCGGTGCAGTCGCTGCAGGCGATTGCCGATGCCGCCTCCCGGACGGCCGCGGCGCGCGCCACGCAGGCCGGCTTCGACGACCTGCAGGTCACGGTACAGCCCCTGGACCAGCGGCTGCGCCTGCCCGCCTGCGGCGTGCCGCTGGCAACGGCGGTCACCGGGAACAGCCCGCGCCTCGGCAGCATGAGCGTCAAGGTCCGCTGCCCCGAACCCTCGCCCTGGTCGCTGTACGTGCAGGCGACGGTCCTGGCCACCCTGGAAGTGCCGGTGCTGGTGCGGTCCGTCGGCCGCGGCGAGCGCATCGTCCGCTCCGACCTGGAGCTGGTGCAGCGCGAGATCGGAACCCGACCCGGCACCCTCATTCTCGACCCGGCGCGGATCGTGGGGCTGGAGGCGCGCCGGGACCTGCCGGCGGGCTCGACCCTTCAGCAGGGGCTGCTGGCGGCGCCGCTGCTCGTCGAGCGCGGGCAGACGGTCACGCTGGTGGCGGGCAGCGCCGGGCTGGAGGTCAGGATGCAGGGGCGGGCGCTGGACAGCGGTGCCGCCGGTGACCGGCTCCGCGTGACCAACCTGAGTTCCGGACGCTCCGTGGAAGGGGTGGTCGCCGAGGACGGCACGGTGCGCATTCCGTGAGCGGGCCGGTGTGCTGTGCTAAACTTTTTTTTGCTTTGGTCGCTAGGGCCACAGTAAGCCGCAGAACGGGGCGCCACGCGCACCCATCGGGAGATTCATGGATCCCATCGACAACAACGTGAACGTCCGGCCGGGGCGCTCGGAGACGGACGGAACGCGTCCCGCGGGTGCGCCGGAACGCGCGGGCGCCGGCGCTTCCAGCGCCGGGGCAAGCGGTGCCCGGGCAGACCAGGTATCGCTGACCCGCACCGCCGAGGAACTGCTGGCCCTGGAAACGCGGCTGCAGGAATTGCCCGGCGTCGATGAGGCCCGTGTTGCCGAGCTGCGCGACGCTGTCCGCGAGGGCAGCTATCGCATCGACCCGCTCGATATCGCCGACAAGCTCCTGCGCGCTGAACAGGAGCGATCCTAGCCCCCGTGGCGCAATCTCCTTCTCCCGAGACCCCCGCCATTCTCGCAGCGCTTGAAGAGGAAGCCGCCTCGCTGCAGGCGCTTGAAACCGCCCTCCTCGCCGAACGGGACGCCCTCACCGGGCGCGACCCCGCCGCCATCGAGGCGGCCGTTGCCGACAAGGCGACCCGGCTCGAACAGCACAGCCGCCTGCAGGCGGAGCGCCTGGCCCGCTGCGGGGGCCGTCCGCTCGGCGAGATCATCGACGCCCTGCACGACCAGGCCGCCGCGGCGGCACTTCGCGACCGGCTGCTGGCGCAGGGCGAACGCTGCGAGGCGATCAACCGGGATAACGGCCAGCTGATCCGGCGGCAGCAGGATCGCGCCGAGCGCGCCCTGGGCATCCTGCGGGCGACGGATTCCGGGCTGCGGCTCTATGCCGGCGATGGCAGCACCGAGCGATCGGGCGACCGGCAGAGCCTCGGCAAGGCGTGACGGATCCTTGACACCTTGCCGCTTTGCCGGTTGATTTCATGACGTTGCCATAATAAACACGCCAAAAGCATCGATTGTGCAGCCAAAAGCGCCAAAAAGCTTTTAAATTTAATTGGCACGCGGCTTGCAGCACTGCCTCGGGTACATTTTGCCGAGGCATGATCGTGGACACTGTAATCCCGCTGATCCGGCACCGGGCTCCGGCCCGGAGAGCCTTCAGCCCGACGGAAACCGCCAGGGCCGAGCTTGCGGAGCGCCTTCTCGCGCTGCACGAGCGGCTGCTAGGCTGTGACAACGACGACCTGCTGCTGCAGCGCTTCCTGTCCTGGGCCGAGGGGGCCGAGCTTGCCCAGGGCCTGGGCCTTCACCTGGACAGCGAGAGCACCGAGCGCCAGCTGGGCCAGAGCCACCCGTACCGCTGCACCTACCGGCTGCAGCTGGACGGCGAGTACCTGGGCGAGATCACCCTCATGCGCCACGCCCAGTACGACGAGGCGCACCTCGTCACCATCGAGCGCGGCCTCGGCGCCCTCGCCAAGGGGCTCCGCCTCGCCCGCGAACGGCAGCGCCTCGAGGATCTCGCCACCCGCGATGCGCTGACCCGCCTTCTCAACCGCAATGCCCTCGACGAGGGCCTCGCGACCGAGTTCGCCCGCGCCCGACGCGTGGGTGCACCACTCTCGCTGCTGCTACTCGATGTGGATGACTTCAAGGCGCTGAACGACCGCCATGGGCACCTCGCCGGCGACCGCGCGCTGCGCGGGATCGGCGAGATACTGCTCGCCAGCACCCGCGACACCGATCTCGTCTTCCGCCACGGCGGCGATGAATTCGCGGTGCTCATGCCCGGCACCGACGCGGACATCGCCGCCGACGTCGCCGCGCGTATCCGCGAGAACCTCTCGCGGGGTCTGCTGCAGCCGGCTGATGCCGAGGGCAAGAAGGACCTCGCCCTGCCCCGGGTCAGCATCGGCCTCGCCGCACACCAGCCCGGCGAGTCGACCACGGCGCTGCTGGAGCGGGCTGACCAGTCACTGTACCGCGCCAAGGCGTTTCGCGCCCGGGTGCAGGAGCAGGCGCCATGAGCCGACGGCACGGGGGGCGCGAGGACCGGTTCGAAGTCGGCGCCGGCCAGCCCGCGCCCAGGAACCTCTGGCTGCGGCGGGACCTGCTGGAAAGGATGGAGAAGGCCTCAGCACCGGCGACCACAGCACGCGCTGCAGCGCCGGCAGGAACCGCTCCGGCGCCTGAAGACGACCCGCAAACGCACGCCGAGCTCCGCCGGGCCTGGCGATAACGCCTCCGGGCGCCAATCTGCCGCAGCGGCGCCTGCGTAGCCTCTGCACACCCTTACGCGCCCCGCGAGCTCCCCGATGCGCCGCCTTTACTGGTTCCAGAACGACCTGCGCCTCGCCGACAACCCGGGCCTGGCTGCCCAGGCCGAGGGGGAGCAGCTGCTGCTCCTCTACCTGTGGCCGCGGCAGCGTCCCTGGTGTCACCAGAACGAGCCCGGGCCGCAGCGGCAGCGCTTCCTCGTGGAAAGTGTCCGCGCCCTGCGCGAGGCCCTCGCGGCGCTCGGCCAGGATCTCCTGGTGCTGCAGGGCTCACCGGAGCTCGTCATCCCGCAGCTGGTCGAGCAGCTGCGCATCGACCGCGTGGCGACGGCGCGCACCCCCGGGGCCTACGAAGAGGCATCCCTGGCCCGGCTCAAGCGCACACTCAGTGTGCCCGTGGACGTTCACCAGGGCGACACGCTCTTCGCCGAGGCGGACCTGCCCTTTCCGCTGGCCGGGCTGCCGGCGCAGTTCACCCCCTTCCGGCGCGCGGTCGAGGAGGCTGCCACCCCGCTGGCACCCGTGCCGGCGCCGGCGACACTGCCACCGCCGCCGGCCGTGCCCTTCGATGACACCCCGGCGGCATCCGCCCGGCCGCCCGCGTCGCTGCCGCTGCGCGGAGGCCGCGCCGAGGGCGAGCGCCGCCTGGCCCGCTTTGTCAGCCCCGAGGGCGGCCTCTACCGTTACAAGGAGACCCGCGACGGCCTCGACCCCCTCGACGGCTCGTCGACGCTGTCACCGTGGCTGGCCACCGGCTGCCTGTCACCCCGGGAGGTAGCCGCAGCCGTCGCGGACTGCGAGGCGGCTCACGGCAGCAACGAATCCAGCTACTGGCTCTACTTCGAGCTGCTCTGGCGCGAGTTCTATCACTGGCGGGCGCTTGCCGACGCCCGCAGCCTGTTCCGCCTGCACGGGGGTAGCCGCAAACGGCGGCTGCACAACTGCACCTTCGAGCCGCGCAACTTCGCCCGCTGGTGCCAGGGCGACACCAATTTCCCCCTGGTCAACGCCTGCATGCACCAGCTGGTGGAAACGGGCTGGATGAGCAACCGCGGCCGCCAGCTCGCCGCCAGCTGCCTCATACACGAGTACGGTATCGACTGGCGTTTCGGTGCAGCCTTCTTCGAGAAGCACCTGATCGACTTCGATGTCGCCAGCAACTACGGCAACTGGCAGTACATCGCCGGGGTCGGCGCCGATCCGCGCGGTGGCCGCCGCTTCGACCAGGTGGCGCAGGCCGCGCGGCACGACCCGGAGGGCCTGTTCACGGCCAAGTGGGACGGGGAGCGGCCAAAGCAACCGGACTACGTCACCGACGCCGCCGACTGGCCCATCGGCCACTGATGGCGGGACAGGCATCCTCGAAGAAACCGAAGCCGAGCAAGGTCTGCCCGGTTTGTGAGCGCTCCTTTACCTGGCGCGCCCGCTGGAAGCGGAACTGGGACGAGGTGGTGTACTGCTCCCGGCGCTGCTCCAGCCAGCGCTGGAAGCGGCGGGACCGCTAGCGGCTCTCGATCCTTCGGCTCTCAGCCCTTCGCGGGCGCGAGGCGCTCGAGCTCGCCGTCGGCCCAGGCGACGATCGCCTTGCGCTCGGCGGCCTTGCGCTTCTGCCAGCTGCCCACCATGAGCCCCATGCGGGCGTTCTTCTTCAGGTAGTCGGCGTGCCGGTCGATGAAGCGCCAGTAAAGGGCATTGTACGGGCAGGCACCCTCCCCGGTAGTCTTGCGCACATCGTAGCGGCAGCTCGCGCAGTGATTGCCCTGGCGCTGGATGTACTTGCCCGAGGCCGCGTAGGGCTTGCTCGCCATGATGCCGCCGTCGCCGTACAGGGCCATGCCCAGGGTGTTCGGGAGTTCGACCCACTCGAAGGCATCCACGTAGACCGCGAGATACCAGTCGCAGACCGACCGCACGTCCAGCCCGGCGAGCAGGGCGAAGTTGCCGATGACCATCAGGCGCTGGATATGGTGGGCGTAACCCAGGTCCAGGGTCTGCTTCAGCGCCTGCTGCAGGCAGCGCAGGTCCGTGTCGCCGCTCCAGAACCAGTCGGGCAGCGGCCGCGTGGCGGCGAGCGCGTTGTGCTCGCCGTAGCCGGGCATGTGCAGCCAGTAAATGCCGCGCACGTACTCGCGCCAGCCGAGTATCTGCCGGATGAAGCCCTCGGCCGCGGCCAGCGAACAACCCCCGTCACGCCAGCGCGCCTCCACCGCCCGGCACAGCGCCAGCGGCTCGAGCAGACCGATATTCAGGTACATGGAGATGAGGCTGTGGAACAGCCAGGGCGACTCCTCCGCCAGCGCGTCCTGGTAGGTGCCGAAGCGGTCCAGCGCGTGATCGAGGAACCACTGGAACTGCGCCTCCGCCTCCTCGGCGGTGACCGCCAGGCGGAAGGCCTCGAGGTCACCGGGGTTGTCGGGGAAGCGCTCAGTCACCAGCGCCAGGACATCCCGGGTCGTGGCGTCCAGCGCCGCCGCCGGGCGCTCGGGCACCGCTTCTCTCGCGCGCCAGCCGCTGCGGTTGTCGGCATCGTAGTTCCACTGCCCGCCCTCGGGCTCGCCGTCGTCGTCGAGGAGCAGCTGGTAGCGGCGGCGCATCTCCCGGTAGAAGTACTCCATGCGCAGCTGCTTGCGCCCCCTGGCCCAGTCGGCAAAGTCGTCTATAGAGCAGAGGAAACGGCTGTCCTCGAGCAGCGCCACCGGCACGGCCAGCCGCTCTTCCCAGCCCGCCATGACCTCCGCGAGGCGCGCCTCACCGGGCTCGCAGCAGCGCAGCGCCTTTGCGCCGGTATCGGCCAGCACCTGCCGCGCGGCCGCCTCGAGGCTGGTCACACCGTCTTCGTAGGCGATGTAGTGCACCGTGTAGCCTTCGGCCCTGAGCGCATCGCGAAAATGGCGCATGGCCGAGAAGATCAACGCGATCTTGTGCCGGTTGTGGGTAACGTAGGCGGCCTCCTCGGCCACCTCGGCCAGGAGCACCATGTCGCGCTCGCGGTCCGTGGCTGCGAGGGCGGGGTTGGCAAGGGAAAGCTGGTCGCCGAGGACCAGCGTCAGGGTCGTATCGCTCATGACGGGAGCTTACGCCCGCGGCGCACCGCGGGCGCGCGCCTGTCGAGCTTCAGTCGAACTTTTCCAGCAGCAGCGTCTCGCCGAGCTGGTTGGCGGCGATGTCGTCCTCGCAGAACGGGAAGCGGACCCAGCGCTTGTCTGAATACAGCTTCGTCTGGTCCGCGAAGTGCGGCGAGGCCGGGTCCGTGGACTGCGACGGCACCAGGATGACATCGGCGATGGGGCACTCGCTCTCGTCCCAGGTCACCGCCTGGATGTAGGAGTTCCCCGCCCGCGGGTTGGCGTAGCCGCCCTCGGAAAGGCCCGCGCTGATCGCGCCGTAGACGCCCATGGTGCCGGCGCCGCCGTGAATCGGCACCCGCTCGTTGCCGCGTTCGAGGAACTGTACCTCGCCCCAGGGCGCATCGAGGGCGACGCCCGCATCCGCCAGGCGAGCGCTGGCGGCGGCCAGGGCCTCGATCACACGGGTCTCGTTTGCCGGCAGGTCGATGTCGATTCCGCGCGGCGTGTTCAGCGGGTCCGCCGGGTCAAAATCCACCGCCCAGAACTCGTTGCTGTCGACCACGTTCTGGAAGTCATTGCCCAGCTCGCTGCGGATCTCCCGCCAGAACTCGTTGAACACCTGGGCGCCGCGGCTGTCCGTGTCGACGCGCCGGTCCCAGGCGGCGAGCACCGCACAGGCCTCGCTCACCCCTCCGGCGGCCTCGCGCTCGCAGACCGCGAGTACGTCGTCGAGGGTGACCTCGGCACCGTAGACGCGGTTCGCGTACATCAGGCCCTCGAGCGTATCGAGGGTGAACAGGGGCGTCTCCGAGAGGCCGTCCGTCGCCGCCTTGCGCTCGGCGACCATGAGGTGGCCGACGCGGGTGCGCAGGAACTGCTGCAGCCCCTCGTAGCCCAGCGGACCCATGATCGTGGGGAAGCCCTCCAGCGGGTTGTTGGCGTCGCTCAGCCAGTAGCTGTTGTTGCTGTTGCCCACGTAGTCCCGCGTGCGCAGCTGCGGCAGCAGGCGGCTCGGATAGAGACCGCTGCCCTCGGGGGCGTCCGGGGCCTCGCCCCAGGCGCAGCCGGGGTCGGAACCGTCGAGGGCGAGGATGACATTGGTGGTGGCATTCGCGAGCAGCGGCCCGAGGATCCCGTCGATGCAGCTGTCGAGCTGCGCCTGGGTGAGATAGGGGATCGCCGAGATCTCACCGTAGAAAGCCTCGCCGTTGCGGTCGGCGGCCAGCTCGTGAAAGACCGGGTTGCCAAGGCTGTCCAGGGCGGCAATATAGCCGTCGAGATCCGTCGCCTTGCCCTTCTCGACCCACTGCTCGATACCGCGAACCCCCGTGTCGAGGTTGGCATCCTTGAATGCGAGCAGGCGGCCGCCGGGCAGCGGCCAGCCGCCGAGGAGCGGCGACACGCTGGCCAGGTTCACCACTGGGCCGTAGCGGGTCTCGTAGAAGGTGAAGCTTCGCGTCTCCAGGGTGCCGTCGGCGAGCCCGACCTCGATCTCCACGGGCACCGGCACGATGTCTTCCCAGCTGCCGTCGTAGTCGTACTGCAGCGGGTCGTCCGGGTTCAGGGTGAGTTCGTAGAGCGTGAAGCGGTTGGCGAAGGACACGGTGTGGGTCCAGGCCACGTCCTTGTTGAAGCCGATGCCGATGAACGGGAAGCCGTGCAGCGCGGCGCCGGCGACATCGTACTCGCCGGGCAGGGTCAGGTGCGCCTGGTACCAGGCGCCGGCCCCGAACCAGGGCTGGTGCGGATTGCCCAGGAGCATGCCGCTGCCGTCCACGGTAGCGTCACTGCCGAGGGCGAGGCCGTTGCTGCCGCGGTCGATGTCGCGAAGCTCGGCCGCCGCGGCACCGATGGCCTCGCGGGCACCCTCGAGGTCTTCCGGGCTGGCGTCCGGGGCGACACCGTCGGGACCGGTGACCGAGAGCAGCGCGTTGCGGAACAGGCCCTGGTCCGAGCTGCCGCGCAGCGCCTCCCGGCGCAGGTAGTAGAAATAGTCGACCACGTCGAAGGCGTAGACCCAGTCGGCACCGCGACAGCCGAGGTCCCCTTCCGGCAGGTTGTCGACGCCGGTCTCGTCGAGGTAGCGGTTCATACCGGCGGTGAAACCGGCGGCCAGGTCGCGGGCGAACTGCGGCAGCGCGTCGATGAACTCGGCCTGGAAGGCCTCGCGGTCACCGTTCAGGTAGGTGAACAGGAAGTCGGAGTCGACGCTGCCCATGTCCTCGCCCATGAGCGCCGCCGACCGGCCCGAGGCAAAGACGATTTCGCGCATGGTCACGCAGAAATTGTCCTGGGCGTAGGCGTAGCCGAAGCCGTAGCCGAGGCTCTCCCAGTCGTCGGCCTTGATGTGCGGGATGCCGTACTCGGTGCGGCGGATCTCGGCGCTCAGCGTGGGCTCCGGTTCGGGTTCCGGCGGCTCCGGCGTGGGCGGGATGTCGCCGTTGTTGCTGTCGCTGCAGGCGGCAATGGCGAGGGGCAACAGGCAGGCAGCGAGCAGGTGCTTGAGGGGCATCGGGGCTTCCTTTTACTTATTGTTCACTGATTATTGCTTACGGGTGATAGGTTGTCGTGGTTCCTGGTGGTTCCTGGTGGTTCCTGATCATTCCTTGCCATTTTAGCCAATGCTGGCGGCGCGGCGGGATAAAGATGCGGGACGCCCACGGCGGACGGGCAGCCCTGTCGACCGGCGCAAAGGTCATAGACGCTCGAGCATCAGGGCATTGGCGTCGACGCGGGCATCCATGCGGTTGGCGAGGAGGAACATGCCGCCGACCTTGCGGTGGAAATAGACCACATCCGTCGGCGGCGCGTGCCAGAAGTCCGCGAAGGTCGCCGCTTCCTGGGCCAGGGCGGCGAGGCGTGCGGGCATGTCCGAGGCGCCGAAGTCGTAGGGCCCCTCGTGGCGCAGGGGCTCGAGCACCAGCAGCAGGAGCTCCAGCAGCAGGGCCCGGTACTCGCCGTCCTCGTCGCCGACGGCGTAACCGACCTTTTCCGCCGCCTCGGCCATGGCGTCTCTGTCGCCGTCGATCGCCGCACCCGCCAGTTCCCGGTAGCTGTCGACGAACCCTTCGTCGAAGCGCCGCGTGGCACCGAAATCCAGCAGCACGATCTCACCGCTGGCATAGCGGTACTGGTAGTTGGCGAAGTTCGGATCGGTCTGCACCATGTGCAGGTCGAATAGCTCGGTGACCATGAGACCCACCAGCGCACTCATGACCCGGTCGCGCTCCTTCCGGGGCTTGCGCGCCAGGCTCTCCATGGGCCCCCCGCTCTCGTAGCTCATGGCGAGCACGTTCTCGCGGGTGAGGTCCCGGTGCAGCCGCGGCAGCACGAAGCGCTCGTCGTCGCCGAGCACGCGGTGAAAGTCCTCGAGGTAGTCGGCCTCCAGCAGGTAGTCGGCCTCGTCCTTGAGCTGGCGCTTGGCATCCTCGAGCAGCGGCCCTACGTCGACGTGCGACGGCAGCACGTTGGCCACGCGCAACACGTAGGCGATGTTGTCGATGTCGCTGTCGATGCTGTCGGCAATACCCGGGTACTGGATCTTGAGCGCCAGCTCCTCCCCTTCGTGGCTCACGGCCCGGTGCACCTGGCCGATGGACGCCGCGGCGATCGGGTTCGGGTCGAACTCGGCGAACTCGCGCCGCCACTGCTTGCCGTAGGCACTGCGCAGGGCCGCCTCGAGCTGCGCCTCGGGCATGGCCGTGGCCTCGGAGCGCAGCCGGGCGAGGATGTCCGCGAGCTCCCGGGGCAGGAACTCGCCGTTGTCCATGGACAGGATCTGCCCGAGCTTCATGGCGGCGCCGCGCATCTCCGAGAGCTGGTCCGCCACCCGGCGGGCGTTGCCGGGCGTCAGCAGCAGGTCGCGCTTGCGCGGGCGCTTGCCGGCGCGCCACTGGCGGGTACCCTCGGCGAGCATGCTGCCGGCCACCCGGCCCGCGAGGCCGGCCACGCGCAGGGCGCGCCCGGTGCGGCCGGTGGGTACCGCGCGGCTGCGCGTCTTTTCCCGGCCGGCCTTGTTGTCGCTGTCCTCGCTCACGGCGCCGTTGCGCCCCCCTCGTCCGCGTAGTCGTCGATGTAGCCGTGCACCGTGTCGTGGGCGTTGAACTGCGCGTCGAGCACGGCGATGAAGGTGAATACGCCGGTCAGCTTGCGCGCGATCATGGCGAACTCCCGCGACGGCGTGGTGAAGTGGCGCGTCGCCGCCGAGCTGGCCGCCTGCCGGCCCACGCGCTGCATGAGCCGGGAGCGGCCCCAGCAGTACTCGCCGCGCCGGTTGAGGTGCTCCCGGGGCAGGGCCTGCGGCGGGCGCAGCGGCTCCAGGAGCTGCAGGCAGAAGTCGCTGAAGGTCTGGCGGGCGAAATCGCTCGAGTCCTCGCGCAGGCAGCCCAGGCCGACCAGCGCATCGACCAGGGCCTCCCGGTCCTGGCGCTGGCCCGCGGCGATGGCGCTGCCCAAGTTGGCCAGGAAGTCCTCGTCGCAGTACAGCGTCGAACCGAAGTCCAGCAGCACCAGCTCGTCGCCCCCGGGCCGGCGGCGGATCAGGAAATTGCCGAAGTTCGGGTCCGTCTGTAACAGGCCCCAGTCGTAGAGCTCGAGGAAGAACAGCTCGAGCATCGCCCGGCCCAGGGCGTTGCGGCGCCCCAGCGGGAGCTTCGCCACCGCCGGTGACCCCACCGGATCACCGTCGATGTACTCGAGCGCGAGCACCGTGTCGCCGCAGTAGCGCGCGTGACGCAGCGGGACGTGGTAGCGGATTCCCCGCTCGGCGAAGGCCTCCCGGCGCTCGGCGACCAGCGCCGCCACCCGGTCGCCGATCGCGGCCTCGCGCTCGTAGTCGATCTCGTTGTGCAGCTGCTGGCGCAGGCTGCCCAGCCAGTCGTCCAGCTCGCGGCCGGCCTTGATCCAGCGCGCGAGCAGGAGCATGCGCACGACCGCGTCGAAATCGCTGTCGATGACGTCCGCCAGCCCCGGGTACTGCACCTTGAGCACGATGGTCTCGCCGCTGTCGCGGATGGTGGCCCGATGCACCTGCGCGAGCGAGGCGGCAGCGATGGCCTCGGGCTCCACCTCGAGCTCGTCGAGGCGTTCGCCCAGCGCCTCGCGCAGCGCCGGCTCGATCTCCGGCCAGGGCAGCGGCTCCGTGGCCGACTCCAGTTCGTGCAGCGCCTCGGTCAGGGCGGGCGGCAGGAAGTGCTCGCCGAGCAGGGCGAACATCTGGCCGATCTTCACGTAGGTGCCCTTGAGGCGACCGAGCTCGGCGACGAAGCGCCGCGCTTCCCGGCGCAGCAGCTCCGAGTCCTGGCCGTCGCCGCCGCGCAGGCGGGAGAGCGCGCTGTCGAGAGCAAAGGCGCCGCCCGCGCGCAGGCCGGCCACGGACACGGCGAGGCCGCGGCCGAAGGCGCCGCGGCGCGTCAGGGAGGGTCGTTTACTCATGGTCATCGTCGGGCGTTCGCGCGGCCTGTGCTGCCGCGGGGGCCCAACGGTAGCGCTTTCAGGCAGCGTCGAGCAACAACCCGGCGAGTCGCTTGCGGTGGTGCTGGGCGTCGCCGTACTGCTGCTGTACCCACTGCGCGCGGCGGATGTAGAGCTGCGCATCGCACTCGTAGGTGAAGCCCATGCCGCCGTGGAACTGCACCGCCCGATCTCCGGCATGGCACAGTGTTTCCGTGGCCTGCGCCTTGGCCATGCGGCAGGCGATCTCCGCGTCCCGGTCCAGGGCCTCATCACTGACCAGGGTCGCCCCGTGATAGACGAAGGAGCGGGTGCTGTCCACGGCACAGAGGATGTCCACGGCCGGGTGCTTGAGCGCCTGGTAGGAGCCGATGAGTTTGCCGAACTGCTTGCGGGTCTTCAGGTAGTCCACGGTAGTGTCAAGGCAGGCCGCCGCGCTGCCCGCGGCCTCGGCCGCGACATACAGGGCGCCGAGGAGTTCCAGGTCGCGCAGCGCCGGCGCCACCGAGGGTCCGGCGATGAGCGCCGCCGGCTCGACACCGGTGAAGTCCACGGTCGCCGCGCGCCGGGTCTGGTCGATGAGCTCACTGCCCTGCACCCGTGCGCGATCGAAATGATCGCGGTGAACCAGCGCCAGGGCCGGGGCACCATCCGCCGTGAGCACGACCAGGTAATGCTGCGCCGCGTGAGCATCGCCCACCAGCCGCTTCGTGCCTACGAGCAGCCCGTCGTCGTCGAGGTGACAGCGCGGCGCGGCGCCCCAGTCCCCGTCCTCGAGCTGTGCGATGGTCGCAATGGCGCCGGCGGCAATGTCCGCAAGCACTTCTTCGTGCATGCCGGGGGCCGCACGCTGAAGCAGCTGGCCGGCGAGCGTGGTACTCAGGAACGGCGTGCCGAGCATGGCCCGGCCCATGGCCTCGAGCACGGGCACGACGCTGCCCGGGCCGAGCGCGGAGCCGCCGGCGCTCTCGGGAAGCGCGATGCCGGTCCAGCCGAGTTCCACCAGGGCCTGCCAGGTGTCCGTATCGTAGCCCCGTGGGGTTTCCAGCTGCGCCCGCACGACTTCGCGCGGCGCCCTGTCGCGGCAGAACTCGCCGGCGACGTCGAGGAGCATAGCCTGTTCTTCGGAGAGTGCGATGCGCGTATTGCCGACCAGGGACATGGGCAACCTCCTATTTCGGCAGGCCGAGCACGTGCTCGGCAATGATGTTGGCCTGCACCTGGCTGGTGCCGCCGCCGATGGTCGCGGAGAAACTGTTCAGGTAGGCCCGCTGCCAGAAGCCGCCGGCCAGCGCTTCCTCATCGCCGACATAGCGGGCACCATCGGCGCCCTGGGCGTTGATGGCGAACTGGCGCATGCGCCGCGTGTACTCGGTCCAGCGCAGCTTGTGCGACAGGGGCAGGGAAAACGGGTAGTCGGTGGTGAGCGGCGCGATGGCGGCGCGCTTGTCGCCGAGAGCGATAGCCTTTTCCTCCATCGCCAGGCGCACGAGCTGGTCGCGCACCAGCGGGTCCTCGAGTACCGGGGCGCCGTCCCGGCGCACCTCTGCCAGCCCGTCGACGAGATCGTCGAGCACGATGCGCACGAAGGCGAGGCCTCCGGCCGCGCCGGCTTCGGCGCCGCGCTCGTACTGCAGCGTCTTCATGGCGATCTTCCAGCCGTCACCCTCTCCGCCCATGAGGCAGTCGGCGGGGATGCGCGCATCGGTAAAGAAGGTCTCGGTGAACCCGAACTCGCCGGTGAGCTTGCGGATGGGACGTGCCTCCACGCCGGGCACGGTCATGGGCGCGAGGAAAAAGGACAGGCCGTCGTACTTGCGCTCCGCCGCAGGGTCCGTGCGCGCGAGCAGGATCATGTACTTCGCGTAGTTGCCCATGGTGGTCCAGATCTTGGTGCCGTTGACCACGTAGCTGTCGCCGTCGCGCACGGCGCGGGTCTGCGCGTTGCCGAGGTCCGAGCCGTGGTCCGGCTCGGAGAAGCCCTGGCACCAGATGTCCTCGCCGGTGAGGATGCCCTTCAGGTATCTCGCCTTTTCCGCCTCCGTGCCGATCTCGTTGATCAGCGGTCCGGCCCAGCCGAGACCGATGACGTTGAAGCAGATCGGCACCCCGGCCCGGCGCATTTCCTGGTCGGCGACGGACTGGAAGGCCGGGTCCATGCCACCGCCGCCGTATTCCTTAGGCCAGGCGAGGCCGAGGTAGCCGGCGGACCACACCTTGAACTGCCACTCGCGCAGGAAGTCGAGCTGCTCATCGCTGCCCACTTCCATGAAGGACTGGGGCAGGAGGAAGCCGGGGTCAGCGGGCCGGTTTTCCTTCAGCCAGGCCGAGACCTCGGCGCGGAAGGCGTCCAGTTCGTTCTGCGGGGCGGTCATGGTGAAACCTCCTGGTGTGCGGTCCCTGGCGGCAGGCTGCGCTCAGCCACCCGCGGGGAACGGGTTGAAGCCCGGGGCGCGCGCATCCGCGCGCTGAAACGCGGGGCGCTCGAGGAGCCGGTCAAGATAGGCGGCGGTCTGCGGCTTGTAGCGGTCGTCGAGACGCAGGACGCGGCCGAGGTACAGCGCGTAGCCGATGGCGATATCCGCAATGGTGAAACGGCCGGCGACCAGGTACTCGCGCTCCTCGAGAAACGCGTCGAGGCGGCGCAGCCGGGCCATGAACCACTTCGCGTAGTCCTCGGCCACGGCGAGCTTTTCCGGCGCAGGCTCGAACGCCGTGTAGCGCAGGTAGATGGTCTGCGGGAAGGTCAGCGTGGCGTCCGCCTGGTGCAGCCAGTTGAGGTAATCGCCGTACTCCGGGTGCGCGCGCTCGAGCCCGAGGCCGTCGTTCGGGTAGCGGTCGACGAGATACTGGCAGATGGCCACGGATTCGGTCATCGAGGTGTCGCCATCGGTGAAGTACGGCACCGTGCCGAGTGCGTTCAGCTTGAGGAAGTCCTTCTCGAGCAGCCGCGGAGGAAACTGAAGTATCTCGAGTTCATAAGGCAGGCCCAGCTCCTCGAGGGTCCACAGTGGCCGCAGGGAGCGGGCGCCGCCGCAGTGCCATAGCTTCATGTTCGCCTCTTCCGTCACAGCGCCTCCGTCACAGGCGCTCTCTCAGAGCCCGTATTGGCGCGCCGCGAGGTCGCGCATGATCTCTTCCGAGCCGCCGCCGATGGCGTTGACCCGCACTTCCCGGTAGATGCGCTCCACCCGGTTGCCGCGAAGGTAACCGATACCGCCGAGCACCTGCATCGCCTCCCGGGCGCAGAACTCCAGGGTCTCGCTGGCCTGCACCTTGAGCAGGGCGATGTCACCGGGGTTGGCGCTGCCCGCCTCGATGGCCTCGTAGCAGGCACGCAGGTAGGCCTGGGTCGCGTTCAGCTTCTGCTTCATCTGGGCGATCTTGTGGCGGATCACCTGGTGGTCGGCGAGGCGCCTGCCGAAGGTACGCCGCTCCTGCGCCCACTGCACGGCTTCCTCGAGGCAGACACGGCCGAGGGCCTCCATGGCCGCCGCCATGCCCATGCGCTCACCGTTGAAGTTGGTCATGATCACGCGGAAGCCCTGGTTCTCTTCGCCGATCAGGTTTTCGACGGGCACGCGCACGTTATCGAAGTAGAGCGTGGCCGTGTCCGAGGCCCACCAGCCCATCTTGCGGTCCAGCGGCGTGCGGGAAAAGCCCTCCGCGTCGGTGGGAACAAGCAGCATGGATACGCCGCCGTGGCCCTCACCGCCGGTGCGCACGGCGGTGGATACCCAGTCCGCCCGCAGCCCGCCGGTGATATAGGTCTTGGAGCCGTTGACCACGTAGTGATCGCCGTCGCGCACCGCCGTCGTCGCCAGCGCGGCGACATCGGAGCCGCCACCCGGTTCGGTGATGCCGAGGGCGATGTGCTTTTTGCCGGCGAGCACCGGCGGCGCCACCGCCTGTTTCATCGCCTCGCTGCCCCAGTTGATCACCGGCGGCAGCCCGATGCCGTGAACCATGAGGCTCGCGTTCACCCCGCCCACGGCGAAGCGCGCCAGTTCCTCGGCGACGATCCAGTGGTACCAGCTGTCGATGCCTTCGCTGGTGCCGCCGTATTCCTCCGGGTAGCCAAGACCCAGGAGCCCCACTGCCGCCGCCTTCGGCCAGAGCGCCGCCGGGATCTCGCCGGCTTCGTCCCAATCGTCGGCGAAGGGCGCGATTTCCGTATCGACGAAACGCCGCAGCTGTGTCCGCCAGGCCTCGTGGGCTTCCGTGAGGTGGGGGTTGGGCAAGCGGGCGCTGTCGAAGTCCAGGGCCATGGGCACGCCTCCGCGCGTGGTCGAGTCGGCATTGAGTGTTGCTTGAGATATTTGAGTATAACTTTAGCCTCTCGCGAGCGAAAGACGGGCGCAAGCCTGCCCCTTGCCAGCCGGTGAGCGTGCGCTATTCTCTACCCTGTCGGACTTCGGATGCGTGCTGCGGTATCACCGCGCTCTGGCGATCGGCGTCAAACCCTTCGGAAGAGCCAACAAGGAACGCAGCATGGCGGGCAAGTTTGAACTCAAGAAAGGCCGTACCGGCAAATTCAGCTTCAACCTCAAGGCAGGCAACGGCCAGGTGATCTTCACCAGCCAGAGCTATGCGGACAAACGCTCGGCCAACGCCGGCATCAAGTCCGTGAAGACCAACGCGAGCAAGGCGGAGCGCTTCGAGCGCAAGAGCTCCACCAAGGGCCAGGCCTACTTCACCATGACCGCCACCAACGGTCAGGTGATCGGCAAGAGCCAGATGTACACGAGCGCTCCCGGCATGGAAAAGGGCATTCAGTCGGTCATGAAGAACGCCCCGGCGGCGGAAACCGTCGACCTCACCGCGGCTGAAGCCGGCAAGGCGAAAGGCAAGAAGGGCAAGTAAGCCCGGCAAGCCGACCTGTAAAGGAAGGCCATACGGCCGGGGCGCTACTCGCCCCGGCTGTCACAGAAGCTTCACTGGAGCGTCATCACGGCGCCCCAATCAGACCGTAAGCTCCCGTCGATTTCTTCATCCATCGATGCGGAGCACACGATGAAACAGCACACGCCCCTGTACCTCGCCCTCGCCGCCCTCACGGCCGGCGCGCCCGGCGCCTTCGCCCAGGACGACCGCCTCCCCGCGGCGGGCCGGATCGAAGAGGTGACCGTCTACGCCCAGCGCCGGGAACAGACCGTCGCCGACGTGCCCATCAGCATCACCGCCTACAGCGGCGATCTGCTCGAACGCGCCAACATCGTCGAACTCGACGCGGTGTCGGACATCACTCCGGGCCTGGTCATCCAGGAACAGAGCCCGAACAACCCGGGCTTCGTGATCCGCGGCATCACCTCGGACAGCGGCTCCTCCCAGGCCGCGCCGCGCGTCTCCGTCTATTACAACGGCGTCGACGTCTCCCGCTCCCGCGGCTCCTACTTCGAACTCTTCGATATCGAGCGCATCGAGGTAGTGAAGGGCCCGCAGGCGACGCTGTTCGGCACCGCCGCCTCCGTGGGCGCCGTCAGCGTCTACACCGCGCGGCCGCAAGAGGAACTGGCCGGCTCCCTGACACTGAACGCCGGCAACTACAACGCGCGCCTCGCCCGCGGCTACGTCACCGGCGGCAGCGACCTCGTGCAGGCGCGCCTCGCCTTCCAGTACCGGGAGCGCGACGGCTTCATCGACAACATCGCCGGCAGCCCCGCCTCGCAGAACCCCGGCGGCTTCCGCCAGAACGACATGCAGGGCATCGAGCGCACGGCGCTGCGCCCCTCCCTGCGCTTCACCCCCACCGACGACCTCACCATCGATTTCGTCTACACCTGGGAAGAGAACGACGACACGGGCACGTCCTTCAAGAACGGTCTCTACGCGCCCACCGGCGGCGACACCAGCCCCTTTTCCTTCGTCGAGATGGCCGGCAGCCCGGTCTCCGGGTCAGCGCTGGGCAAGGCCGACCTCGGCATCGAGCGGGAGGTGGAGGACTACAACCTGCGCATCGAGTGGCAGCCCTCGGAGCGGCTGACGCTGACCTCGATCTCCGCCTGGCGCGAATTCGAGTCCCTCGAGGTCTTCGACGCCGACGGCACCCAGGCCTGGTTCCTCGAGTTCGGCGAGGACGCCGAGGGCGAGCAGTTCAACCAGGAGCTCCGCGCCGTGTACACCGGCGACCGCTTCACCACGATCCTCGGCGCGAACTACTTCGACGAGGAGGGCAGCCAGCGCGTGCCCTTCAGCTCCGAGGAATCCATCTTCCTCAATTGCCTCGGTGTACTTCCGGTCGATTTCGCCTGCATCGAGCCGGACGGCCGCGTGAACCTGCTTACGCCCGTGCTTTCCGGCGGGCTGGTCGACGTCCTGCCCTACGAGTCCGAGTTCGCCAACTACGGCGAGAACGAAATTCTCTCCGCCTTCGCCGACGTCACCTGGGCCGTGAACGACGACCTAGAGCTCACCGCCGGCCTGCGCTACATCGACGAGACCCGGGAGAGCGGCTTCAGCGCCATCGCCCCGAACTCGACGATCCTCGGCTTCCTCGGCCTGAACCAGCCGCTCCTGCCGGTGGTCAACACGGACGGCGTCATCGTCAGCGCCGACGGCAGCTTCGACGACTGGCTGCCGCGCTTCAACGCCCTGTGGCGCATGAACGACACAACGAACCTCTACGCCACGGTCTCGAAGGGCCGGCGCTCGGACGTCATCGATGTGGTCGCCGCCACGGATGCCGCCGGCAACCCGGTGGCGGACGTCACGGAGGTCCCCGCCGAGATCGTCTGGAACTACGAGCTCGGTGCCAAGGGCGCCAGCGCCGACCGCCGCGTGTCCTACGCGGTCTCCCTGTTCTACCAGGACTACTCGGACTTCCAGGTGACGCTGCAGGATGACGCCGGCAATTTCTTCACCGCCAACGCAGGCTCGGCGACGAACCTCGGCGTGGAAGCGGATGTCCGCGCCCTCCTCGGCGCCAGCGTGGAGCTGTTCGCGAACATGGCCTGGATCGACGCGGAGATCGACGACGACGCCAGCAACGGCACGCTCGCCGGCAACCGCTTCCGCCTGCAGCCGGAGTGGACGGCCAGCACGGGCCTGTTCCTCGACCACCCGCTCGTCGGCGACATGAAGCTCACGGGCTCGCTGGTCTACAGCTGGCGCTCGGAGGTGTTCTTCGAGCCGGAGAACGCCCCGATCGCCGGCCTGCCCATCGAGGAGGACGCCTACGGCCTCCTCAACGCCCGCCTCGGCATCGCCAACCCGGGCCAGGGCTGGGAGCTCAGCGTCTTTGCCAGCAATCTCCTCGACGAGGAGTACCTGGTCGACGCCGGCAACACCGGCGGCTCCTTCGGCAACCCCACCTTCGTCGCCGGCCCGCCCCGCTTCTGGGGCGTCCAGCTGGACTACGACTTCGGGGCCTATTGATACCTGCTCACCGGGGTCCGCTCCGGACCCCGGTGTATTCTTTGCTCATGCCGAAGTTGGTATCCCCAGCTCCAGGCAGTGGTGCCTTTAGCTCCCGGTAGCGGTGCCTCTAGCTTCCGGTAACGGTGCCTCTAGCTTCGGCGCTGCCCCTCCACATACCCTCACGGGACCGCAAAAGCGCCATCCATGGCAGCTCGACAGCGGCCGTCCATGGCCGCTGACGTCCCGTGAGGGTATGTGGAGGGCCAGCGCCTGACGGAGTTGCCAACGAATGGGCGTTTGCGTTACCTGCTGGTGGGCACGAGCACGCACCATGCCCTGTGACGATACGGACATCCGGTGCCCATTCTGTAGACGAGTCCTGAAGCTACATCCGCGCAAGGCTCGGGGGTGGTGAAATACCCCCCGGGAACGTCGGAGGCCATGGATGGCCTCCGCCGAGCTGCCATGGATGGCGCTTTTGCGGTTCCCGGGGGGTATTTCACCACGCCCGGGCCGACCTAGCCCGGATTTTGCACGAAGGTAGGTAGAAAAACGGCGGAAACTCCTTAAAAATCAGTGTGCGACCATTGATTCAAAGAGACTTCCGCCGTGACAGA